>JAEEGK010000932.1_pt1 | contig 73164 bp, 72 predicted proteins | sample 8958771 | NCBI WGS metagenome assembly JAEEGK01 (sample SAMN16246547, study PRJNA631951) | gut metagenome | biome: gut microbiome; feature: rumen; material: SC-attached | host: Bos | place: Iran: Karaj | collected 2018-10
ATATTCTCAACGAAGAGCAGAAACTTGAAATTTACAAGCGAATAGCAAGTCTTGAAAATCAGGGTGAGTGCGATGATATGAAGGATGAGCTCATCGACAGATTCGGAAAAGTTCCGGATACCGCGATAAATCTTTTGCGCATATCACTTCTCAGAACAAAAGCGCATTCTCTTTTTATCTATGAGATCAAGGGCGGTGGCGGCAAGATAGAGATCAGCGTAAGCCCGACAGCCAAGATAAAGGCAGAGAACATACCTGCGTTTCTTGATTCGTACAAAGGAAAGATGGTATTCCATACGGCCAAGACACCTGTGTTTGTATATAAGTATGTGAAGGATAAAAATGCGAATAAGGCAGAGCGTCAGCTTTTGGACGACGCCGAAAAAATCGTGGCGAAGATGGAAGAGCTACTTCTTTGAAGATGTGGTATTATGGAAGGCAGATGTTTTATTTGAAAAAGAAATTGGATGAGGCGAAAGTTCTTTTGCCCAAAAGATAATAAGTAGTACGGAGGAGATTAGAAGTAATGATCAATGAAAGTTTTAAGAGCATGCTCGGAGCAAAGTCCGTTATAAGAGAGCTTTCTGAGTATGCTACAGCAAGAGGAAAAGAGATCGGATACGAGAACGTTTTTGATTTCAGTCTCGGAAATCCCAGCGTTGAAGTTCCCAAGGAATTCACGGACGAGATGATAAGACTTCTTCAGGAAGAGGATACAATGACTCTTCACGGATACACACCGAGTCTTGGTAATCCTTTATACAAAGCGGAGATAGCAAAATCACTTAATGAAAGATTTGGAATGAACTACGGCCCCGAGCACATCTTCCCTACAACGGGAGCTGCAGGAGCTATCGCGCATGCTGTTCGTTCGATAACAAAACCCGGAGACGAAGTGATCGCATTTGCTCCTTTCTTCCCCGAGTACGGACCTTACATCACGGGAGCAGGCTGCAAGCTTAGCATCGTTCCTGCAGATACAACAAGTTTCCAGATCAACTTCGAGAAGTTTGAAGAGATGTTAAATCCCGAAGTAATGGCTGTTCTTGTAAATACACCCAATAACCCTTCGGGTGTTGCATATTCAACAGAGACACTTACAAAACTTGCCAAGATCCTTACTGATAAATCAAAAGAGTACGGACATGTTATTTATCTTATGTCCGATGAACCATACAGAGAGATCGTGTTTAAGGGCGCGGATGCTCCTTACGTATCAAAGTTCTACGACAACACACTTAGCTGTTATTCATTCTCCAAATCACTTTCACTTCCCGGAGAAAGAATCGGTTATGTTGCCGTTAATCCTGCATGCGAAGGTGCGGAGTTCATTGTTCCCATGTGCGGACAGATCTCAAGAGGAACAGGTCATAACTGTCCACCCTCGATCATTCAGATGGCAGTTGCAAAAGTTTGCGGCATGACAGCAGATCTTTCTGTTTACGAGACCAACATGAACATCATCTACAACACACTTGTAGAGCTTGGATTTGAAGTGGTTAAGCCCGGCGGAACTTTCTACATCATGCCCAAGGCACTTGAAGAGAACTCAATCGAGTTCTGCAAAAAGGCCAAAGACTATGATCTTATCTTTGTTCCGACAGACGGATTCGGAGCACCCGGATATTTCAGAATGGCTTACTGCATCGATACCGAAAAAGTAGAAAGAGCTATGGAAAGACTTCGTAAATTTGTAGCAGAGGTTTATGGAAAATAATTTAAAGGTGGTAGTTTAAATATGAATAATAAAAAGACGACAAAACCTTTTGTGTTTTTTGTTATAACCGTTGTATATACATTGCTTATCACATTCGTTGACAGAAAGCCCGTCGGCGCGGAAGGAACAAGCGTAGGCTTTTCTTGTTTCAACACAGTGATACGTGATGCGATAGGACTTAATGTTATGTGGGACAAGATCACGGATGTGTTTATGCTCATTGCAGTTCTTGTTGCATTGTACTTTGCAGTGATGGGACTTCTTAGTCTGATCAGGGAAAAGAGTCTTCTTAAAGTAGATAAAGATCTCTATGTGCTTGCCGGAATTTATGTTGTGATCGCAATTCTTTATGTTGCTTTTTCAAAGATACCGATCAACTACAGACCTTTTCTTTCACCCGGAGAGACTGAGCTTGAGACATCATTTCCATCAACACACGTACTTGTTGTAGGAACTATTTTAAGTACTGCAGTTATTAATTTAAAAAAGAAAATTGAAAATCAAAAACTTATAAAAATAATTACTTATGTTTCTGTTTTTATTATCGTGATGACTGTGATCGGAAGACTTCTTTCAGGTGTTCATTGGTTCACTGATATAGTCGGCGGAGTGCTGATGTTTCTTACACTTACGGCAGCTTATGTTTCCGTGGCAGACAGGGTTTCTTCAAAAGATTGAACTAAATAATTAGAAAAAATGCGGCGCTGTGTTTTGTGATGACCTCGAAACACAGCGCTGTTCTTATGTGCGGACGTTGACAATGTATCAAAACAAGCGTAAACTATATTACGTAACTACTTTATTGTTATAACGAGCTATAAAAAAACATAATGTTTTTTCTTATTGAGGAGGATGAATAAATGGCTGAGATTAACAAACCCGAAGCTACTATCAAGCCTGTTGCAACAATCAAGACACCTACAGTTACAGCAGAGGTGAAGCCTGCGGCAGCACCTGCTAAGCCTGAAGTAAAGGCTGAAGCAAAGAAGCCCGCTGCAAAGAAACCTGCAGCAAAGAAGACAACAAAGAAAGCTACAGCAAAGAAGACAACAGCTAAGAAGTCTACTGCAAAGAAGACTACTGCGGCTAAGAAGACAACCGCAAAGAAGACAACAGCTGCTGCTTCTAAGACTACAGCTACAAAGACAGCTGCAAAGAAAACAACAGCCAAGAAAGCTACCACAGCTAAGAAGGCAACAACAGCTAAGACAGCTGCAAAGAAGACTACAGCCAAGAAAGCTACCACAGCTAAGAAAACAACAGCAGCTAAGAAGACTGCTACAAAGGCTACAGCAGCAAAGAAGACAACTGCAAAGAAAACTACAGCTAAAAAGTCTACTGCAAAGAAGACTACAGCTAAGAAGGCCGTTACCAATATAAAGGTTAATATCGAGCTTCAGTACTCTTACAAGCATCTTCCTTACGATGATATCGTTGCATGCGTAAAGGAAAACTATAAGAATGAGATGGCCGGAGATGTTAACGGTATCAAGAAGCTCAGCATTTATATCAAGCCCGAAGAGAATGCAGCATACTATGTTGTAAACGATAAGGTTCAGGGCAAGGCTGATATCTGATGATTGAAGCTTAAATGATTTGATATTAAAATAGCAATTGTCCAGTATAATGGATAATTGCTATTTTTTTTATACATGAAAGGAATAGGATAATGGAATTATTTGACGGAAGACCTATAAGCACAGAAGGAAGGCTTTCAAGAGAAGTCCGCACTTATGATTTTTTGGACAAGCTCGGGATAAGTTATAAGAGAACGGATCATGCGCCTGCGGATAACATGGAAGCATGTAATGAAATAGATAAGGTGCTTGAAGTTATTATTTGCAAGAACCTTTTTCTTTGCAACAGACAGAAGACTAAATACTATCTTCTTATGATGCCCGGGGATAAAAAGTTTAAGACAAAAGAGCTTTCGTCTCAGATCAACTCAGCAAGACTTTCATTTGCGGATGCAGATGATATGCTTAAGTTTCTTGATATCGAGCCGGGCGCTGTCAGCATCATGGGACTCATGAATGACAAGGAGCATGCGGTTCAACTTCTTATTGATGAAGATGTAAAGAAGGGTGAATACATTGGATGTCATCCATGTGTATGTACATCAAGCCTCAAGATCAAAACAGAAGATATCTTTAATAAGTTCCTGCCCGAAGTTGGACATGAACCCATGATCGTGCATCTGGTTGGTGAAGATTAAAGAAAAAAATAAAAGCTCTCCGAATCATTTTTATTGATCCGGAGTGTTTTTGCATTCGGCGTACGCTTTTAAATACAATGACTTTTCATATTTCGAAAAATCATTTGATTCCAGATCTCTTATCATATAAAAGAAAGAGTAGTTTTCATCAAGCCATGTATTGACATCATTATAAAAATCTATGGATTCTTTATCTTCATCCATTTGCTTGTAATAGTTATTTACAGTCTGCATCTGGAGCACGCCGTTTACGGCTCTTCCGATCCTTCCTATATTCGGAATGGCGTTTCCGTCTTTTAAACGCTGCGGATTAATAGTGAATACATAAACATGTCCGTCGCGCTCTGCCATAAATCCGTGAGCAAAGTTGTTTGATAAACCAATGCATCTGAATGCAACTATAAGACCGCCAAGTCCTAAAACGGTAACGATTATGAGAACAATGATACCGACGTTTGTAAGACCGCCATGCGAATCTGTAAGAGATTTATTATTTATCACAAAGGCGGCGATGCCTCCTATAAAGAGGAGAATGCCTGTAAGTGCAATCATTCCCAAGCTGTCCGGAACGTTTTTAAAGAAGTATACTTTTAGATCTTTTTTGTTTTCACTCATAAATAATGTCTCCAATCATCAAGCGCTAAATAATCTGTTATTTTTTATCATTAGAATTTTATCACAAATACAGTGATGAAACTAAAACAAAGTGTATAATGTTTACTTAGAGTAAATGTTTTTAGCATATTTCAGATTAAAGGAAAGACAACATGGCGACATACGTAATATCAGATCTTCACGGGCAATATAAAATGTTTTTAAAGCTACTTGAGAAAGTGGCTTTTTCTGATACGGACGAATTATATATGCTCGGTGATGCGGTGGATCGCGGACCCGACGGAATAAAGATCTTGCAGCATGTGATGAACTCTCCCAACATGCATTTTCTTCTGGGAAACCATGAGGTCATGATGCTTGAAGTGCTTGATCCGTGCGGAAGCGCCAAGTCTGATATAAGCGGTTATCATGGACCGGAAGCTGACAGATGGCTTTGGTGGAACGGAGGCGACAGGACATTCAACAAGTACAAACGCCTCAAGAAGGAAGAGCGTGTGCAGCTTATGGACTGGCTTTATTCCTGTCCGCTTTCATTAAAGATAGAAGTAAATGAAAAGATATTTCTTTTAACCCATACGGCGTTCTTGCCTGACAAGATCGATATACCTTTTAAAGAGATGAATGAAAGTGATGTGAATTACATCGTTTGGAATTCTCCTTTCAGGCCGGACCTTTATAAGGATATTCGCGATTATATCTTCTACAAGCCGTGGACGTTTATCATTGGTCATGTTCCCGCATGTTACATGGCAGATATCGTATACGGTGAAGGCGAGCATGAGCTTTCGTCTTTTACCGTAGAGAATGTGATCGATATAGACGGCGGCTGCGCAAGCGGCGGGAGAGATAATAAAGATTCAAGAGGAGCTATCCTCTTAAGACTTGATGATATGAAAGAATTCACGATGACTTTTGCCGAAACGGATAAGGGGTGAAGTCTGCGCTTTTTTCTATGGGATTTTGAATCCGTCTTGATTTTCTTTACGAATGATCTGTCAAAAGAAAATGATGCTATAATGCAACTGTTTAAACAAATGAACAGATTAACTGAAAGCGATGTGCACCCAAAAGTACATCGGAGGTGATCCATGGACTCCAAAAAAGAATCAAAGAAATTACAGTCTGAGTTTAAAGAATGTCAGAAAATGCTTGCGGCGATCGGTGATGAAACGAGGCAGTACCTGATGTCTGTGATGATAATGGAAAAATGCGGAGGAACGAGAGTGGTAGATCTGGCTGAAAAGACGCATCTCTCAAGACCTGCCGTTTCTCATCATATGCAGATATTAAAGGACGCGGGATTTGTTACTTCAAGAAAAGAAGGAACAATGATCTATTACTCTATCAATGCGGACAGAGCGGGAATAAAGAAGGTCAGAGATCTGCTTGATCATATTGAGGAACTGTTAAACGAGGAATGCTACTATGAAGAAGATTTCTGAGAATGCCTGCACAATAAGATGATTCTTTTCAGACTCTGATTTCGGAACAGGAGACGAATGGAATACACAACATTATCTAACGGCGTAAAAATGCCTATGCTTGGATATGGCGTTTACAAGATCGAACCACAAGAGTGTGTCAGATGCGTGCAAGATGCGATAGGTGCGGGAAACCGTCTGATAGATACAGCACAGTTTTATAAAAATGAAGAGGCAGTCGGAGAGGCGATAAAAAATAGTGCGGTGCCCAGAGAAGAATTTTTTATAGTCGACAAAGTCTGGATAACCAATTCGGGATATATAAGAGCCAAAACTTCTATAGAAGAATCACTTTTAAAATTGCAGACGCCGTACATAGACTTACTCCTTATCCATAAGCCCGCCGGTGATTACTTCGGGATCTACCGCGCAATGGAGGAAGCGTATCGGGAAGGAAAAGTACGAGCTATCGGAGTTTCTTCTTTTAATGAAAAAGAACTTCGTGAGATTTATGAGTTTGCAGAGATCAAGCCCATGGTCAACCAGGTCGAGACGCATGTTTTTTATCAGAGAAAAAAGCTTCATGAATGCATGGAAGAGCTTGGAGTCAAGCATATGTCCTGGGCGCCGTTTGCGGAAGGGAAAAGAAACATCTTTGAAAATCCGGTACTTACCGAGATAGGTAAAAAGCACATGAAGAGTTCTTCGCAGGTTTGCCTGCGCTACATGCTCCAATCGGATATTATCCTTATACCTAAATCCACACATATAGAAAGAATGAAGCAAAATCTTGATATATTCGACTTTGAACTGGATCGGGAAGATATGGAGAAGCTCAGGGAACTCAATGAGGAAAAGGGAATTTCACCGGTTGAGATAAGCGGGTTTACCGGAGGATTGTATTACTTCTTTTTTAAGGCAAAAGAGTTCTTTAATAAATAATAAAAAATCTGTAGATTCGAAATGCGATGAGCCGCAAGTCGAGTTTACAGATTTTTCATTATTGTAGATAGTTGACATCGAACTATGGTAGTGATATTTTAATGTTAGCACTCAATCATGGTGAGTGCTAACACTTTAAAAACCATCCCATGAATTTAACCGGTGAATGCATAGGAAGGTGGACATTTTGGAACTTGATGAGAGAAAAAGAAAAATACTTAGAGCAATAGTTCAGAACTATTTGGAGACGGGCGACCCTGTCGGAAGCCGTACAATCTCCAAATACACCGATCTTAACTTAAGCTCCGCTACCATCAGAAATGAGATGGCGGATCTCGAGGAGATGGGGCTTATTATTCAGCCACATACTTCCGCGGGACGTATTCCTTCGGATCAGGGCTACAGAGTTTATGTAGATGAGATGCTTAGGGATAAGGAGAAGGAAGTTGAGAACATGAAGGAGATGCTTCTTGATAAAGAAGAGAAGCTTGAGAACCTCCTTAAGCAAGTGGCCAAGACTTTAGCGATCGACACCAATTATGCCACGATGATCTCAGCGCCTCAGATCAAGAAGAACAAGCTCAAGTTCATACAGATTTCCAAGGTAGATGATGAGCATCTTCTTGCGACTATTGTTATAGAAGGCAACGTCATCAAGAATAAGATTATTCCCGTTGAGGAAGTTCTTGACGATGCGACTATGCTCAAACTCAACATACTTTTGAATACCAGACTGGACGGACTTGCGGTTGAGGACATTAACCTTGGACTTATATCCGCAGTTAAGCAGGAAGCGGGTATTCACAGTGGAATTATCGGAAACGTGATCGACGCTGCGGCTGAATCAATCACTGCAGATGAGGATCTTCAGATATACACGAGCGGAACGATGAACTTTTTCAAATATCCCGAACTTACGGACAGCACCAAGGCGGGTGAACTCATCAGCACATTTGAGGATACCAAGGATCTTGGCAGTATCGTAGAGGGAACTCTTTCCGCAGAGACGGATGAGACCGGAATTCAGGTTTACATCGGAAGCGAGACTCCCGTACAAGCCATGAAGGATTGCAGTGTTGTAACCGCAACCTATGAGCTTGGAGACGGAATGCGTGGAACGGTCGGAATTATCGGACCCAAGAGAATGGATTACGACAAAGTTATTTCTACTCTTAAGAATATGAGACATGCCCTGGATGATCTTTATAAAAAGGGCAAGTAGTACATTGATAAATAAAAAGAATTAAGTTCAGGAGGCAATAAGTTGGAGAGTACAGAGAAGCAGGCTCATGAAAAGGCAAAGAAGCCTGTGAGTGAAAAAGAAAAAGAAGTTCTCGAGAACATCATGGATGAGCTTGAGAAAGAGGCGCAGGAAAAAGAAGAAACTGTAGCCAAGACATCTGAAGCAGAAGCTGCAGAGGCCAAGGCGGAAGCAAAAGGCGATGAAGCCGAAGAAGCTTCTGAGGATAAGAAGAAAGGTCTTTTTAATAAAAAAGAAAAGAAAGATCCTCTTAAAGAAAAAGTTGACGAGCTTAACGATAGACTTATGAGACAGGTCGCTGAGTTTGATAACTTCAGGAAGAGAACGGACAAGGAAAAGGCTCAGATGTTTGAGCAGGGCCAGGGCAGTGTCCTTGAGAAGCTCCTTCCCGTAATAGATAATTTTGAACGAGGCCTTCTGGCAGTTCCCGAAGAGGAAAAAGACGGAGCCTTTGCGGATGGCATGAACAAGATCTACAAGCAGCTCATGAAGCAGATGGAAGATCTTGGAGTAACCCCAATTGAAGCTGTGGGTAAAGAATTCGATCCAAACCTTCACAATGCGGTTATGCAGGTGGACAGCGAGGAGTATGAATCCGGAGTTGTTGCACAGGAACTTCAAAAGGGATATATGTTCCACGATACCGTGCTCAGACACAGCATGGTTGGTGTTTCGAAATAAAAAATACAGAAGATTAAGATAGTATACGGAGGAAAGTAAAAATGAGTAAGATCATAGGTATCGACTTAGGTACAACAAATAGCTGCGTTGCAGTTATGGAAGGTGGTAAGCCCACTGTTATCGCTAACGCAGAGGGAGCAAGAACAACACCTTCAATCGTAGCTTTTACAAAGAACGGAGAGAGAATCGTAGGTGAGCCCGCAAAGCGTCAGGCAGTTACCAATGCAGACAACACAATCTCTTCAATCAAGAGAGATATGGGTACAGACAACGGACGTACAATCGACGGCAAGAAGTATTCACCTCAGCAGATTTCAGCCATGATCCTTCAGAAGCTCAAGGCTGATGCAGAACAGTATCTCGGCGAATCAGTTACAGAAGCGGTTATCACAGTTCCCGCATATTTCAATGACGCACAGCGTCAGGCAACCAAGGACGCAGGTAAGATCGCAGGTCTCGATGTAAAGAGAATCATCAACGAGCCTACAGCAGCAGCTCTTGCTTACGGTCTTGATAACGAGAAAGAGCAGAAGATCATGGTATACGACCTTGGTGGTGGTACATTCGACGTATCAATCATCGAGATCGGTGACGGTGTCATTGAAGTTCTTTCAACAAACGGTGATACACACCTTGGTGGTGATGATTTCGACCAGGCTATCATCAACTGGATGGTACAGGATTTCAAGAATAAAGAAGGCGTTGACCTTTCAGGCGACAAGATGGCTATGCAGAGACTTAAGGAAGCTGCAGAGAAGGCTAAGAAGGAACTTTCTTCTTCAACAACAACCAACATCAACCTTCCTTTCATCTCAGCAGGCGCTGACGGCCCTAAGCACTTTGACGTAGACCTTACAAGAGCTAAGTTCGAAGAGCTCATTCATGACCTCGTAGAGAGAACAGCTATCCCTGTTCAGAACGCTATGAAGGACGCAGGTCTTACAAACGCAGATATCGGAAAGGTTCTCCTTGTTGGTGGATCAACTCGTGTACCTTGCGTTGTTGAGAAGGTTAAGCAGCTCACAGGCCAGGAGCCTTCCAAGAACCTCAACCCTGATGAGTGCGTAGCTATCGGTGCTTCTATCCAGGGTGGTAAGCTCGCAGGAGATGCAGGCGCAGGCGACATCCTTCTTCTTGACGTAACACCTCTTTCACTTTCAATCGAGACAATGGGTGGTGTTGCTACAAGACTTATCGAGCGTAACACAACAATTCCTACCAAGAAGAGCCAGGTATTCTCAACTGCAGCCGATAATCAGACAGCCGTTGACATCAACGTTCTTCAGGGTGAGAGACAGTTCGCTAAAGACAATAAGTCGCTCGGACAGTTCAGACTTGACGGAATCCCTCCGGCAATGAGAGGTGTTCCTCAGATCGAAGTTACATTCGATATCGATGCAAACGGTATCGTTAACGTATCAGCTAAGGACCTCGGAACAGGTAAGGAGCAGCACATCACTATCACAGCAGGCTCCAACATGTCTGATGAGGATATCGATAAGGCTGTAAAAGAGGCTCAGGAGTATGAGGCTCAGGATAAGAAGCGTAAAGAGGGTATTGATGCCCGCAACGATGCTGATGCATTCGTATTCCAGACAGAGAAGGCTCTTCAGGAAGCAGGCGACAAGATCGACGCTTCTCAGAAGCAGACTGTAGAAGATGACATCAAGGCTCTTAAGGAGACACTTGAGCAGACTAAGGATAAAGAGCTTTCAGACAGTGAGATCGACTCACTCAAGAGCCAGAAAGAAAAGCTCATGAATGACGCTCAGGCACTTTTTGCTAAGATGTATGAGAATGCACAGGCTCAAGGCGCAGGCCCTGATATGGGTGCACAGAGTGCAGGTCCTGACATGGGCGGAGCTTCAAACGCAGCTGATAACAACGACAATGTTGTAGACGGCGATTACAGAGAAGTTTGATGATTGAGGAGTATTATGTCAGAACAAAAGCGTGACTACTACGAGGTGCTTGGCGTTAGCAGAAGCGCCTCGGACGACGAGATAAAAAAAGCATACAGAGTGCTTGCCAAGAAGTATCATCCGGATATGAATCCGGGTGATGCATCTGCAGCCGAGAAGTTCAAAGAGGCTTCTGAGGCTTATGCGGTTCTTAGCGATCCCGAGAAAAAGCGCCAGTACGATCAGTTCGGACATGCGGCATTTGAAGGAGGCGGAGCCGGTGGATTCGGAGGCTTTGACTTTAACGGTGCCGATTTCGGTGATATCTTCGGCGATATCTTCGGTGACTTCTTCGGTGGCGGAAGGTCACGTGGCGGAGCAAGAAGCGGCCCCTCTAAGGGAGCCAACATCAGAGCCAGCGTCAGGATCACATTCCTTGAGGCTGTCTTTGGCTGTGAAAAGGAGCTTGAGCTTACCATTAAGGATCCTTGCCCTAATTGTCACGGCACAGGAGCTAAGCCCGGAACTACCGCTTCAACCTGTACACGATGCGGCGGTAAGGGACAGATTGTATATACACAGCAGTCCTTCTTTGGCACCGTAAGAAATGTTCAGACCTGCCCCGATTGCGGAGGAACAGGTAAGATCATCAAAGAGAAGTGTCCTGATTGCCACGGATCCGGTTATATCGCAAGCAGAAAGAAGATCAAGGTCAGCATTCCCGCGGGAATCGATAACGGACAGAGCGTTAGGATCAGAGATAAGGGTGAGCCCGGAATTAACGGCGGACCCAGAGGTGATCTTCTTGTTGAAGTTGTTGTATCCGATCATCCTATTTTCCAGAGAGAGGGTATCAACATCTATTCAATGGTTCCCGTTTCATTTGCTATTGCTGCACTTGGCGGAACGGTTCTTATCGATACCGTTGACGGTAAGGTTGCATATGATGTAAAGGCCGGAACTCAGACAGACACAAGAGTAAGACTTCGCGGAAAGGGCGTTCCTTCACTTCGTGATAAGGATGCGAGAGGCGACCACTATGTAACACTTGTGGTTCAGGTTCCCGATAAGCTTTCCAAGGAAGCAAAAGAACTGCTTAAGAAGTTCGATGAGAAGACAGGCGATTCACTTACAGCCGCCGAGCGTATGATGGGATCAAAAGATCCTGATGACGACGGCCCCGGAGGTAACGGCGGAAAGAAGAAGAAATCTTTCTGGAAGTGATTTTGCATAAAAAACGTTTTGTGTTATACTTCCGTAGTTAGAATAATAACTACGGAAGTTTTTTAAGTAATCACCAGACTCGGTATTATCGAGTCGTGGTGTACTACTTAGTTCCGGCGAGCGGATGCGAGAGCGGAACCTCATTGAAATAGGTGATTATCATGAAATGGATGCGTTTTAGAGTTCGTACCAATGAAGAATCGGAAGATATAATAGTAAGTTACCTTCAGGACATCGGTCTTGAGGGCGCTCAGATTGAAGATAATGCTCCGCTTTCGACAGCGGATAAGGAGCAGATGTTTATTGATGCTCCCGAACTTGAGCCTGACAAGATCAATACTGAGCTTACGGGCGGCGCGGCATATCTCAATTTCTTTTTGGAGATCGATGATGACAATATGCTTACCATAGAGCTTCCGGATGACAACGGAGAGTACGTTAAGATAAAGAAGACTCCCGAAGAAGTGCAGTCAGAGATGAAAGAAAAGCTTGATGAACTGAGAAGCTTTTCCGATATCGGAGACGGCACTATATCTGTTGATGTGACAGAGGATATAGATTGGATAAATAACTGGAAGCAGTATTTCCATAAGTTTTATATAGATGACATTCTCGTTATTCCTTCATGGGAAAAAGAGACTGATACCGATAAAGAGAAGGCAGAGATGGTCCTTCACATAGATCCGGGAACGGCTTTCGGAACAGGTATGCATGAGACAACGCAGCTCTGCATCCGCATGCTCAAAAAGTATGTGACGCCTGATACAGAGCTCCTTGATGTGGGAACCGGAAGCGGAGTTTTATCTATTCTTGCGCTTATGTTCGGTGCCAAGCATGCTATGGGAACGGATCTTGATAAGTGCGCTGTTCCCGCTGTTAAAGAGAACATGGAGAACAACGGCATTATCCCCGATAAGTTTGATATGCTTATAGGAAATATTATTGATGATAAGGAAGTGCAGGATAAGGTCGGTTACGACAAGTACGACATAGTTGTTGCAAATATCCTTGCCAACGTTCTTGTGCCCCTTACACCCGTAATCCTGAACCAGCTTAAAAAGGGCGGTATCTATATCACATCGGGTATCATCAATACCAAAGAAGAAGAGGTTAAAAAGGCGCATCTGGATGCGGGTCTTGAGATTTTGGAGATTCATCACCAGGGAGATTGGGTTTCAATTACTTCGAGGAAAAATTGATGTATCATTTTTTTGTTGAAAGCTCTGCTATTTCCGCCGATCTCAAAAAAGTTGAGATAACGGGGGACGATTACAATCACATAGCCAATGTCCTTAGAATGAAGGTCGGAGAGCAGTTTTCCGTAAGCATCAGAGAAGAGGGCGACGGACGAGAGCTCTTTTACGAGATAGAGGAGATAACGGGATCATCCGTTATAGGGAATCTCTGTTTTGTAGAGGAAGTAGGGAACGAACTTCCGTCCAAGATATATCTTTTCCAGGGACTTCCCAAGGTGGACAAGATGGAGCTTATTATCCAGAAAGCCGTAGAGCTTGGCGCATTTGAGATAATACCCATGTCTACCAAAAGATGTGTCGTAAAGCTTGATGAAAAGAAAGCAGAGAACAAGATAAAGCGCTGGAATGCGATATCGGAGGCGGCCGCCAAGCAAAGTAAGAGAGCGGTGATCCCCAAGGTGACAATGCCTATGACGATCAAACAGGCTGTCGCATATGCAAAAGAACTTGATGTAAAGCTCATTCCTTATGAGCTTGCCGAGCATATAGATGAGACCAAAAAGATCATAGAATCCATAGAGCCGGGACAGAGTATAGGCGTGTTCATCGGGCCGGAAGGCGGCTTTTCCGAAGAGGAGGTTGCACTTTGTAAAGAAAACGGCATACTTCCCATAACGCTCGGAAAGAGGATTCTCAGAACCGAAACAGCAGGATTTACTGCTATTTCATGGCTAATGTATCATTTAGAAGGATAAAAAATGGAAGCATATTTGGATAATTCGGCGACGACCAGAGCTTTTGATGAGGTTGCTCAGCTTGTTGCCAAGGAGATGACTGTAGAATACGGTAATCCCTCAAGCGTTCATCATTTGGGCGCCGTTGCCGCAGAGAGAGTGGCTGATGCAAGAGAAACAATCGCATCAACGCTTAAGGTCGATCAGGGTGAGATAGTATTTACATCGGGCGGAACGGAGTCCGATAATTTTGCGATAATAGGTGCAGCAAGAGCCAATAAGTGGCGCGGCAATCACATCATAACAAGCTCTATCGAGCATCCCGCCGTTCTTGTAACAATGGAATATCTTCAGAAAGAGGGCTTTGATATCACATACCTTTCTGTCGATGAGACCGGAAGGATCGATCTTAATGAGTTAAAAGAAGCCATCAGACCCGAGACCATTCTTGTCTCATTGATGTTTGTAAACAATGAGATCGGAACGATTGAGCCTGTCGAGGAAGCCGGAAATATCATAAAGGCTGCTAATAAAGACATAGTTTTTCATGTAGATGCGGTGCAGGCTTACGGAAAGGTTTTGATCCGTCCGAGGGCGCTTAATATAGATCTTTTGTCTGTCAGCGGACATAAGATTCACGGACCTAAGGGAATCGGTTTTTTATATGTAAAAAAAGGAACAAAGATAGTTCCTATAAATTATGGCGGAGGCCAGCAGAAGGGAATGAGATCCGGAACCGAGAATGTGCCCGGTATCGTAGGACTTGCGCTTGCCGCCAAGATGTGTTGCGACGGGCTTTCGCAGCACAGCGAAAAGCTTTATGAACTTAAGAAATATCTGATAGAAAATCTCGAGGAGAGGCTTACGGATATCAAGATAAACGGACCAAAATGCGATGAGGGAGCGCCGCATATAGTCAGTCTTTCCATCAAAGGACTTGCTGCGGAGACGGTTCTTAACATGCTGAGCGGAAAGGGTATTTATGTTTCTGCGGGATCGGCATGCACGTCCAACAACCCTCATGTATCCGATACGCTCAAAGCCATCGGAGTTCCGAGAGAGCTTCTTGAATCAACGATTCGTATCAGTATGTCGGTTATGACAACAAAGGAAGAGATAGATCTTTTGCTGGATACACTCTGCTCACAGGTAGAGACCATGAGAGAATTCTATCGCCATTAAAGAAAGAGGATCATATATGCAGTACCATGCTTTTGTAATTAAGTATGCGGAGATAGGTGTAAAAGGAAAAAACAGATACATTTTCGAGGAGGCGCTCGTTAAGCAGATAGAGCGTGTTCTTTCCAAGTGCGACGGTGAGTTTAACGTAACCAGAGTTAACGGAAGAATGTATGTTGACGCCAAGAATTTTGATTTTAACGAGACTGTGGATCAGCTCAAGACTGTCTTCGGTGTTACGGGAATCTGTCCCGCAGTATCAATAGAGAGAAACGGAGACGGTAATCTTCCCGATGTTGCAGGCATTTCCAAGGCTGTTGTTGATTTCGTTGACGGAGTTTATCCCGATAAGAAAAAGACATTTAAGGTTAAAGTAAGACGTGTTGATAAAAGCTTCCCCATGGATTCCATGGAGCTTGCGGCTCATCTCGGAGGAGAGATCCTTGATGCATATGATGAGATGACGGTTGATGTACATAATCCCGACATTCTCATAAATGTAGAGATCAGAGAAAAGCTCAACATTTTCTCCGAAGTAATTCCGGGACCCGGCGGAATGCCGATAGGAACCGCAGGAAAAGCGATGCTTCTTTTGTCAGGCGGAATCGATTCACCGGTTGCCGGATACATGATCGCCAAAAGAGGTGTTGATATCGAGGCTGTTTATTTCAATGCGCCTCCTTATACAAGTGAGAAAGCTAAGCAGAAGGTTATCGATCTTGCGGGAGTTATTGCCAAGTACACGGGCAAGGTCAGACTCCACGTAATTAACTTTACGGATATTCAGATGTATATATACAAGCAGTGCCCGCACGATGAGCTTACCATCATCATGAGAAGATATATGATGAGGATCGCTGATATCATCGCCGGACAGACAGGATGTATGGGACTTGTAACAGGTGAGAGTATCGGGCAGGTGGCTTCTCAGACCATGCAGAGCCTTATGTGCACGGGCGAAGTAGTAACGGATATCCCTGTTTACAGACCTCTTATCGCATTTGATAAGCAGGATATTGTTGATATTTCTTATAAGATTGATGCTTATGAGACTTCCATTCTTCCTTACGAGGATTGCTGCACGATCTTTGTTGCAAAGCATCCCGTTACAAAGCCAAGGGCCGAGATTATTAGGAAGCATGAGGAAAATCTCGCAGAGAAGATTGATGAGCTGGTAAAGACAGCAATTGAGACTGATGAGGTGATAGTTATAGAAAAATAGAGGGGCGTGATAAGTGCTCTGCTCTGGGATATGCACTAAATTCGGAAGGACCTCATTAAGTGCAACCCCATGGCTCGCACTAAGCTCGAAAAGACCTCGCTAAGTGCTCTGCTCAAATAAAAAGACCATCCAAGATTGGATGGTCTGAAATGTCTTTTTTATGGATCTAATCCAAAAAAGATTAGATCATGTAAGGCTTTAATACATTAAGAACCTCATCTGCGCCGTCTTCAGCGTGGATATTCAGATCGATAGGCTTAGAAAGATCGAGTGAAAAAATACCCATGATAGACTTAGCGTCGATAACATATCTTCCTGAAACAAGATCAAAGTCATAATCAAACTTTGTGATGTCATTTACGAAAGATTTTACCTTATCGATTGAATTTAAAGAAATTTTTACGGTCTTCATTGCGCAAATACCTCCTTCTTTTATTTCATAGTATACGTAGAAAGTGTAAAAGTCAATGCCAAAAAACGTCGCAGGACTAAAGATTGCCATGCACAATCTGGGTTGTAAAGTTAATAATTACGAGATGGATGTCATGGGACAGAAAATCAAGGAAGCGGGCGGAATTATCGTGCCTTTTTCCGATAAGGCCGATGTCTATATCATAAATACCTGTACGGTTACCAATATCGCGGACAGAAAATCCAGGCAGATGCTCCATAAAGCAAAGAAAGAGAACCCGGATGCGATAGTGGTTGCGGTCGGATGCTATGTTGAGACGGGAAAAGAGGGTGTGCTCAAGGATGAGAGCATTGATCTTGCTGTCGGAAACAACAAGAAATCCGAGATTGTTGAGATACTCGATGAATTTATAGACATCAGAAGCGTGGAAGATGATAAGACTCTTCACGGAACGTCTATAATAGACATAAATCACACGAATGAGTACGAGAACATGACGCTTTCTGAGCTTCCCGAGCATACGAGAGCCTATATCAAGATTCAGGACGGCTGCAATCAGTTCTGTACTTATTGCGTTATTCCTTATGCCAGAGGAAGAGTGCGCAGCAGAGATATGAAGGATATCCTTGATGAGATAAAAGGTCTTGCGAATAAAGGATGCAGAGAAGTTGTCCTTACGGGAATTCATATAAGCTCATACGGGATGGAAAACGGAGAACAACTCCTTATTCCGCTTATCGAGAAGATAGGTGATATTGAAGGAATAGACAGGATCAGAATAAGCTCTCTTGAACCCAGGATAATGACCGAAGAAAACGTCAAGAGACTTTCAGCTGTAAAGAAACTCTGTCCCCATTTCCATCTTTCCCTTCAGAGTGGATGTGACAGTGTGCTTGCGAGGATGAACAGGCATTATACAGCCGACGATTTCAGAAAAGGTGTAGAGCTTCTTCGTGAGTATTTCGATAAGCCTGCGATCACGACAGATATTATCGTGGGATTCCCGGGAGAGACCGAGGAAGAGTTTGAGGAATGCAGAAAGTTTGCCGAGGAGATCGATTTCTACGAGATGCATGTGTTCAAGTATTCTCCGAGAAAAGGAACTGTTGCGGCAGGAATGAAGGATCAGCTCACCGACAAGGAAAAGAGTGCCAGAAGCGATGTGCTTCTTGATTTGACAAAGAAGCAGTCTGAGTGTTATCGTGAACTCTTCATTGGTAAAGAACTTTCGGTTCTATGGGAAGATGAGGAAAGAATAAGCGGTAAGAGATACATGATAGGGCATACTGACAGATATGTCAGAATTGCAGCTCCTATGCCCGACAAAGCCTCTGAAAATGCAGGCTCAGGAGAGATTACCACTGTTATACCCAGAGCTTTCTTAAGCTCCGATACGTTGCTTATTTGATTTTCTTATGTCATAATAATTGTGTACCGTTTTTTTACAGATTCCAAGCGGAGAGAGAAGCCCGCTTCAATAATATATGAATGGAGAATACTATGGCAGAGCAGGATTTAGGAAACACCCAATTTTTTAAAGTTGAGATTGAACCCGAGACAGGTGTTAAGAAGGTTCTTTCTGTGGTATACGATGCTCTTCTTGAGAAAGGATACAATCCGGTCAACCAGATCGTCGGATATATCATGTCGGGAGATCCCACTTATATTACAAGCCACAAGGGTGCAAGAAGCCTTATTATGAAGGTTGAGAGAGATGAACTCGTGGAAGAGATGCTTGCAGAGTACATCAAGAGCAACGATTGGGCTAGAAAGTAATACGATAATATGCGGATAATGGGGCTTGATTACGGTTCCAAGACGGTCGGAGTAGCCATCAGCGATGCGCTTCTTCTTACCGCTCAAGGTAAAGAGATAATCCGTAGAAAAGAAGAGAATAAACTTAGAAAAACACTGGCACGCATAGAGGAGCTTATTGTGGAATACGGAGTCGAGAAGATAGTTCTGGGACTCCCTGTTAACATGGATACCACACCTTCTGTGCGATCAGAGTTATGCCTTGAATTCAAGGACAAGATTGAGAGAAGAACAAACATCCCCGTAATAATGTGGGATGAGCGCCTTACTACGGTAGAGGCGGATGAGATAATGGACGAACTCGGAATACGAGGTCGCGAGAGAAAAGAATACGTAGATATGATCGCAGCTCAGATAATACTTCAGGATTATCTGAACAACAGAAAAGATTGAGAGAAAACCGATTTGGAAAAGATTATTTTTAGTCCCGACGGCGAAGAACCTGTAGAGTTCTATTGCCTTGAACAGACAGTTATTGGTGCAAAAACATATTTGCTTGTAACAGATGAAGAGGATGGTGACGGAGAAGCGCTCATTTTGCGCGACGACTCCGATATTAAAGATGAAGAAGCGGTTTATGTGATCGTAGATGACGAAAAAGAACTTGATGCGGTCGCAGGCGTTTTTCGCAAGCTGCTTTCAGAAGACGACATAGATCTCGATATTTAACGGGTAACTGGTTATTATTGGGTTCTGCGTCTTTTCTACAAAAGATGGAGGAATAATTTTGAACAAAAAGAAAATTGAAAATGCGTCCAAGCTGCAGATCATTCCTTTGGGTGGTCTTGAGCAGATTGGAATGAACATCACTGCCTTCAGATATGAAGACAGTATTATTGTGGTTGACTGCGGATTGGCATTCCCTGACGATGACATGTTGGGAATCGACCTTGTCATTCCGGATATCACATATCTTCAGGAAAACATTGATAAGGTAAAAGGATTCGTTATTACCCACGGACATGAGGACCATATCGGTGCTCTTCCGTATATTTTGCATGAACTCAATGTACCCGTATATGCAACAAGGCTTACAATGGGTATAATTGAACACAAGCTCGAGGAGCATAACCTTTTAAAGAGCACAAGAAGAAAAGTGGTTAAGTTTGGACAGTCCATTAACCTTGGACAGTTCAGAGTTGAGTTTATAAGAACCAACCATTCGATCGTTGATGCAGCAGCGCTTGCGATCTATTCGCCTGCAGGTACGATCGTGCATACGGGAGACTTTAAGGTTGACTATACACCTGTTTACGGAGATCCCATAGATCTTCAGCGTTTCGCTGAGATTGGTAAAAAGGGTGTCCTTGGTATCATGTGCGATTCAACCAACGCAGAGCGTCCCGGATTTACTCCTTCGGAGAAGACTGTAGGTAGGGCTCTCAATGCACTTTTTGAGGAGCACGAGAATTCGAGGATCATTGTCGCTACTTTTGCATCCAATGTTGACAGAGTTCAGCAGATAATCAATATGGCACATAAATTCGGAAGAAAGGTTGTTGTCGAAGGCCGAAGCATGGTCAGCATTATCGATATAGCTCAGAAGCTTGAATGTATACAGGTTCCTGATGATACACTTATCGATATTGACCAGATCAAGAACTACCCTGAGAACAAGACCGTTATAATCACAACGGGAAGCCAGGGAGAGAGTATGGCCGCACTCAGCAGAATGGCAAGCGGTCAGCACAAGAAGATCACTATAGGTGCGGGTGATACGGTTATTTTTTCATCACATCCGATTCCGGGTAATGAGAAGGCCGTTACCAATATAATTAACGAACTCCAGATGAAGGGAGCCGATGTTATCTTCCAGGATGTCCATGTTTCGGGACATGCTTGTCAGGAGGATATCAAGCTTCTTTATACTTTGGTAAAACCTAAATATGCGATTCCTGTTCACGGTGAATACAGACACCTTATGGCTCAGCGTAGAATAGCCAAGGATCTTGGAATACCCAAGGAGAATATTTTTATTCTTCATTCCGGTGATATACTTGAGCTTAACGGAGAAGGCGCTGCCATAAACGGAAAGGTTCCTTTCGGAGCTATTCTTGTAGACGGACTTGGCGTAGGAGATGTAGGAAATGTCGTGCTCAGAGATAGACAGCATCTTGCCGAGGATGGAATTGTGATCGTTGTATTCGGGCTGGATCAGTCCAATGGAACGCTTGTATCAGGCCCCAGCATCGTATCAAGAGGTTTTGTTTATGTAAGAGAGTCCGACAAACTCATTGACGATGCTACGGATCTTGTCTACGACGAGGTTACCGAGGCACTTGATAAGGGTATTACCGACTGGGGAAAACTAAAAAATATTGTCAAAGACGTCTTAAGCGATTATATTTGGAAGAAGACAAAAAGAAGACCGATGATCATGCCGATAATTATGGACTCCAATAATTGATGCTCGGTCTGTAAGAGGAAAGACTATTTATGAATGCAAAAAACGGAATTTTAGGAATTCTTGATACCGTAGTAAAAGTTGCCTTTGTTTTACTTATGGTCATGCTTATAAGCAAATATTCCAAGCTTGCTTACAATTACGGATATCAGATCTTTAATCAGAAGCCTGTTTCCGCTTCGGGAACGGGAAGGGAAGTTACCGTCACCATAAGCGAGGGAGACGGCGCCAAGACTATAGGAAATAAGCTTGCGGGTGCGGGGCTTATCACAGATAAGACCTTGTTCATACTCCAGGAGCGCTTTTCCGAATATCATGGCAAGGAACAGCCGGGAACATATCAGCTCAGTACAGCGATGACTCCCGAGCGTATGATAGTGATAATGTCAGGTGCAGAAAACGCTGAGGGCGAGGAAGGCTCGGAGGCTAAATCCGCAGAGAAAGCGGAAGATACCGAGGAAGAAAGCTCTGAAGAGACAGCAGATGATACATCTGAAGGTGAAGAAGATGATGAGTCTGAAGATGAATCTGAGGATTCAGACGCTTCGGAGGAAGAAAACGGTGATTGAACAGGATAGAATGACTGCTTTCATCAATTCTCTGGATCCGGGAAATGAGGAATATCTTGATGCTCTTGAAAAAGAAGCCAAGGCAGCGGATGTTCCCATTATCCGAAAGGATACTCAGGCTTTGCTTAAGTTCCTTATGGCATCATCCAAACCCAAAAACATTTTGGAAGTAGGATGTGCCATTGGATTTTCGGCTCTTTTAATGGCGCAGTACAGCGGTGATGATACCAAGATCACGACTATTGAGAAGTACGAGAAGAGAATTCCTGTTGCTAAAGATAATTTCATAAAGTACGACAAAAATAATAAAATCACACTTTTGGAAGGTGATGCGACCGATATACTAAGAACGCTGGCCCCGGGGTATGATTTTATTTTTATGGATGCGGCAAAGGGCCAATATATCAATTTTTTGCCCGATTGCATAAGGATACTTAATAAGGGTGGACTTCTGGTCTCGGATAATGTGCTTCAGGACGGAGACATAATAGAATCCAGGTTTGCGGTCACAAGGAGATATCGGACCATCCATGCGAGAATGCGTGAGTATCTGTATGAACTCAAGCATAACGATGCACTAAATACGGTGATACTTACCGTTGGCGACGGAATGACACTTTCCGTCAAGCTTTGATCTGTTAAATGGAGATTTCAATGAAAAAACCGGAATTACTTATACCTGCGAGCAGCCTTGAAGTATTAAAGACTGCCGTTATATTTGGGGCTGACGCTGTTTACATCGGAGGCGATGCTTTCGGACTTCGCGCCAAGGCCAAGAATTTCAGCAAAGAAGAGATGAAGGAAGGGATTTCTTTTGCCCATGAGCATGGAGTTAAGGTTCATGTTACGGTAAATATCCTTGCCCATAACTACGACCTCGACGGCGTTGAGGAATACCTTCATGAGTTAAAAGAGCTTAAGCCCGATGCGCTTATTATCGCAGATCCCGGTATTTTCATGAAGGCAAGAAGGATCTGCCCCGAGATAGACATACATGTTTCGACGCAGGCCAACAATACCAACTATGAGACATATCTTTTCTGGAGAGATCTTGGAGCCAAGAGAGTAGTGGCAGCCAGAGAACTTTCCATGAATGAGATAAAAGAGATCAAGGAAAGAATTCCCGATGATCTTGAGATGGAGTGCTTCATTCATGGGGCAATGTGTATCTCATATTCGGGAAGATGTCTTTTGTCCAATTATTTCACGGGAAGAGACGCCAACCACGGTGCGTGCACTCATCCCTGCAGATGGAAGTATGCCGTTGTCGAAGAAAAAAGACCCGGAGAGTACCTTCCTGTTTATGAAAACGACAGAGGTACCTATATATTTAACTCCAAGGATCTGTGCATGATAGAGCATATTCCCGAACTTGTGGATGCCGGTGTCGACAGCTGCAAGATTGAGGGAAGAATGAAGACGGCCCTCTATGTAGCGACCGTTGCAAGAACTTACAGAAAGGCAATTGACGATTTCTTTGAATCCGAAGAAAAGTACAGGGAGAATATGCCCTGGTACAAAGAGCAGATTTCAAAGTGTACATACAGACAGTTCACCACAGGCTTCTATTTCGGAAAGCCCAGTGATGAGACGCAGATCTATGACGTAAACACATATGTTAATGAGTATATCTATCTTGGAATAGTCGGCGAGGTCGATGACATAGGCTTTGCTAAGATTGAGCAGAGAAACAAGTTCTCTTTGGGTGATGAGATAGAGATTATGAAGCCTGACGGAACCGATGTGAAGGTTACGGTCAAAGGACTTTACACCGAGGATGGCGAGAGTATCGAATCATGCCCTCATCCCAAACAGGTTATCTATGTGGAGCTGTCTGAGTCAGCCGAGAAGTACGACATATTGAGAGCCCCTTCAAAAGAAAATGAGAAAAAATAATAATATTTTGGTAGTAGTTTTTTGTAAGTTGATGTAAACTGTTAAACAGTTAAAATTTGTAGTTCAGAAAGGGGCACTGATGAGCAATAGCGTGAACGTAGAAGAGATATTCGGACAGAACGTTTTTACTCTTGCAAAGATGAGAGAGAGACTTCCCAAGAATGTTTACAAGGAGGTTGTGAGCGTTACTGAGCACGGCGGGGCATTATCCAAGGAATCCGCTGATGTTGTTGCCAACGCTATGAAAGAGTGGGCTGTTGAGAACGGAGCGACACATTATACGCACTGGTTCCAGCCGCTTACAGGTATCACGGCCGAGAAACATGATTCATTTGTGGGAAGCGCGGAAAACGACGGAAGGATGCTTACTTCTTTTTCAGGAAAAGAACTGATAAAGGGTGAGCCTGACGCGTCATCTTTCCCTTCAGGTGGACTCAGAGCCACATTTGAGGCAAGAGGATATACGACATGGGATATCACATCTCCCGCATTCCTTAAAGAGTCGGGAGCAGGCGTTACACTTTGCATTCCCACTGCCTTTTGTTCATACACAGGAGAGGCGCTTGATAAGAAGACTCCGCTTCTTAGATCCATGGAGGCTATTAACAAGCAGGCTCTCAGAATAGTTAAGCTTTTCGGTAATACTACAGCTACCAAGGTCAATGTATCTGTAGGACCCGAGCAGGAATACTTCCTTGTCGATTGGGACAAGGCAATGAAGAGAGAGGATCTTCTTTTTACCGGAAGAACTCTTTTCGGTGCAAAGCCCCCCAAGGGACAGGAGATGGAGGATCACTACTTCGGAGTTATCAGAGAAAGAGTCGGAGAGTTCATGAAAGACCTCAACGTAGAACTCTGGAAGCTCGGTGTTCCCGACAAGACACAGCACAATGAAGTTGCTCCCGGACAGCACGAGCTTGCTCCGGTTTATGAGACAGCCAATATTGCGGTTGATCACAACCAGATTATTATGGAGACAATGAAGCGTGTAGCAGAGCATCATCACATGAGATGTCTCCTTCACGAGAAGCCTTTTGCGGGCGTTAACGGATCCGGTAAGCACGACAACTGGTCTCTTTGCACAGATGACGGTGTTAACCTTCTTGATCCCGGCGATACACCCAACAAGAACGTACAGTTCCTTTTTGTGCTTTCATGTATCTTAAAGGCTGTTGATAAGCATGCCGATCTTTTGAGACAGAGCGCATCAGATGTAGGTAACGACCACAGACTCGGCGCTGACGAGGCTCCTCCGGCAATTATTTCCGTATTCCTCGGAGAGCAGCTTGAGGACGTTGTAAGACAGCTTATCGAGACGGGTGTTGCCAAGTCCAGCAAGAAGGGCGGAAAGCTCAAGACCGGTGTATCCACTCTTCCTCAGTTTGAGAAGGATGCTACGGACAGAAACCGTACATCACCTTTTGCGTTTACAGGTAATAAATTCGAGTTCAGAATGGTTGGTTCTTCCGATTCCATGGCAAGTTCCAACACTACACTTAATACGATTGTTGCCGAGGCATTTGCCGAAGCTGCCGATATCCTTGAAAAGGCAGATGATTTTGATATGGCTGTACATGACCTTATCAAGGAATATCTTACCGAGCATCAGAGAATCATCTTCAACGGTGACGGATATTCGGATGCATGGGTAAAAGAAGCTGAGAGACGCGGACTTCCCAATATTAAGTCAACCATTGAGGCAGCAGATACACTTACTACCAAGAAAGCTATCGATCTTTTCCAGAAGTTCGGTGTTTATACAAAGACTGAGCTTGAGTCAAGAAAAGAGATCATATTTGAATCATATGCCAAGACTATCAATATCGAGGCTCTTACAATGATCGATATGGCTTCTAAGCAGATTATTCCTGCAGTTATGAAGTATGCCGGAAGAGTTGCCACGGATGTCAACCAGATCAAGGCAGCAGGCGTTGATGCGTCGGTTGAGGTCGCAGAGCTTAAAGAGATCCAGGATCAGCTTGCCAAGATGAAGACTGCTCTTGATAAGCTTAAAGCAGGCGAAGAGAAGGCCAAGAAGATCAAAGATCAGCGCGAACTGGCTTTCTTCTACAAGGATAAGATCCTTCCTATCATGGAGGCACTCAGAACCCCCGCAGACAAGCTTGAGATGCTTGTAGATAAGAAAGATTGGCCTATTCCGACATACGCAGATCTTCTTTTTGAGGGTTGATTTTTCCTAAGTAATATATACCCCTCGCAACTTTTGTTGTGAGGGGGTATAATATACATACGAGAAATGAAAAAAATTCAAAAAAAGTACTTGCTTTTTTGTGACGCCTCACGTATAATCATTTCTTGTCGGTGGGCTATCGCCAAGCGGTAAGGCAACGGACTCTGACTCCGTCATTACGTAGGTTCGAATCCTACTAGCCCAGCTAATATGTGAAAGCGAGATTGGTGACAATCTCGCTTTTTTTAAGTAATCACTAGGTTCGGCTCTTTCGAACCGTAGTGTACTACTTAGTTCCGGCGAGCGAATGCGAGAGCGGAACCTCATTGTACGCAAAAGGAGAGTGAAATGTACACTTTTAAATCTAAAATCAGATACAGTGAAGTTGGCAGTGACGCTGCGCTTACGATAGAGTCACTTATCAATTATTTTCAGGACAGTACGATCTTTCAGACACAGAGCGGGCCGGCATCGATTGGCTATCTTAAGGAAAACGGTCTGGCGTGGGTCCTGTCGGCTTGGCAGATAACGGTAAACAGATATCCCAAGCTGTGTGAGGATGTAACGATAGGAACAATGCCTTATGAACTCAAAGGGGCAATGGGGCTTAGGAATTTCTTTATGGACAGCGCTGACGGAGAAAGGCTCGCTGTTGCCAACTCCATATGGACACTTGTCGATGTTGAGAAAGAGATGCCAAGCAGGATCACGGAAGAGATCGCATCAGCGTATGTTCTTGATGAGAAGCTTGATATGGATTATGGCAGCAGAAAGATCCTGCTTCCCAAAGACGGGGAGAAGATCGAATGCCAGAGTATTGAGATCACAAGAGGCCAGATTGATACCAACAAGCATGTGAATAACGGTCAGTACATAAGGATGGCGGTTGATTGCCTTGGCAATGAGGAGTTCAAGATCTCGAAGCTTCGCGCGGAATACAAGCGTCAGGCAAGGCTTGGGGATGTGCTCTTCCCTGTTGTTATAAAGAGCAAAAAAGAGGATAATGATATCTATACGGTATGCCTTAATAACAGTGAAGGCGATCCGGTATGTTTGGTTGAGCTTATTTAACCGGAGGATAAATGATAAGATTAGGTGAAAAACAGAAATTAATAGTTGTAAAGAAGGTCGACTTCGGTGTTTACCTTTCAGAGGAACAGGGAAGCGAGGAGAAAGTTCTTTTACCCGCTAAGCAGGTTCCGAAGGATGCGGAAGTTGGATCGGATATAGAAGTGTTTATTTACAGAGATTCAAGCGACAGGCTTATTGCAACTACAGGCGAGCCTAAGATAATGCTTGGAGATGTAAGACTTCTAAGAGTTAAGGAAGTCGGTAAGATCGGAGCATTCATGGACTGGGGCCTTGAGAAGGATGTTCTTCTTCCGTTCAAGGAACAGACCAAGAAGGTTAAGGTGGGCGAAGAGGTACTTTGCGCGCTCTATATCGATAAGAGTAGCAGACTCTGCGTAACCATGAATGTTTATAAATATCTTTTGAACACAAGTCCTTATAAGAAAGACGATAAGGTTAAAGGTACCGTATACGAACTGAGCGATAATTTCGGGGCGTTTGTAGCGGTGGATGATATTTATTCGGCACTAATTCCAAAGAAGGAGCTCTACGGTAATATTGGCATAGGAGACAGGATCGATGCGCGTGTTACTTCCGTAAAAGAGGACGGAAGGCTTAATCTTAGCGTCAGGGAAAAGGCATATCTTCAGATGGATGAGGATGCCCGGAAGCTTCTTGCCATGATGGATGATAATAACGGCAAAATACCTTTTACAGATAAAGCATCTCCCGAGCTTATTCGTCAAAAGACAGGAATGAGCAAAAATGAATTTAAGAGGGCTGTAGGAAGGCTTCTTAAAGAGGGCAAGATAGAGATAAAGACGGATTCGATAGAGCTTAAATGAGGTGACTATGGAATATAGAAGAGCAAACAGGGCATTCATGTTTATGATACTGTCAACAATATTGATGGGCGTATTGATATCGGCATGGTATCTTACATCTGGTGAGGAACTTTCGGTCCTTTGGAATAATGTTCTTTGCGAGCTTGTTGTGATCGTACCGGCGATTGCTGCTGTGCTTTACAGTGGGGAAAGCCTGGGCTCGGTGATCCCGCTTAAGAAATACAATATAGTGTCGGTCCTTCTGACAATTCTATATGTATTTGCACTCTTCCCACTGATCACGTTGGTGAATTCTATATCCATGATCTTTGTAGAGAATATGGTTGATTCGATCTCTGACAGTGTTATAGCAATGCCAATGTGGATCATGCTTCTGTCAATGGGAGTAATCAGTCCGTTTGTTGAAGAAGTGGTATTTAGAGGAATCTTTTTCCATACATATAAGAGGAGCGGCAGGATTCTTGCATCGATCATATTGTCGTCTGTGCTTTTCGGAATGATGCACCTTAATTTTAATCAGTTTACATACGCAGCTGTTATGGGCGTTATGTTCTGCTTGCTTGTTGAAGCTACAGGAAGCGTGTGGTCATCATTTTTGGCGCACGGTGTTTTTAATTCGATCGAGGTGATCTTCCTTTATGCTTCCGAATATTTTATGGATGACGTAGAACAGATCGCAGAAACGCAGGTGGGAGGCGATTATGGCCTTCTTCCGGCAATAGGTCTTTATTTATTGCTTGCGGCTATCTTTACACCCATAGCTATCTGCATAGTTTATAAGATCGCTAAGATAGAGGGAAGAGAAGCGGCACTGACATCGATATTAAAAGGCGAAAAAGATAATAACAGAGGAAGCCTTATATCATTTCCGCTTATCGTGGGAATTGTTATAGCAGTCGGTTATATGGGCATTATTACGATCACACCATATCTAAAATAACAAAGAGGAGGGCATTCACCCTCCTTTTTGTGTTGATGACATTATCAAAGTCTTATGTCGATGTTGGAACCTACATTGGGATTAACGGACAGTTCAGAAACAGAGTCTATTTGCTCTGCAAAATTGCTGCCTACGTCTTTCATGAAATCCAGGTTCTTTGACAGCATAGCTACGCCCACGTCTGTAAGAACGCGATTTTGTGATAAAGCCATCGATAATGAAGGAATATCCATAAGCACCTCCGTTTCCCTACGGATATCAGTTCCTCGAGGAATGTATATTATACCATTTCTCATCTTTTATATCGTAATATTATAATCGAATATTTAGCCATATAATGATAAATTTCATACCAAAAAAAGAATCCCTTTTTGTAGATTTTGACGGGATAATCAAAAAAATGTACAAAAAAAGACTGCTATAAGGTAGATTTTTTTGTACATTTATATTAAAATGGCTTTGTATATTATTCGTTAGCCCCTATTTAGGGATGGCAGAAAGAGTGACAAATGATTTCAAATCAGATTCTCCAGAACACAATCGACGGCCTTAAGAATATCGCTCATGTTGAGCTATATGTGTTAGACATCGATGGAAGAGAGGTAGCGTCAACATCATCGGACATGGGCAATGTATCAGCGGTTGCCAGAGATTTTGTGGAGTCTGCAGCTGATTCCCAAGAGATACAGGGACATCAATATTTCAAGATTTTTGATGAGCAGCAGCTTGAGTATATTCTTATCTGTGCCGGAACAGGCGAGAATGTTTATATGCTCGGCAAGATGATCGCTTATCAGATCCAGAGCCTTCTTGTCGCATACAAGGAGCGCTTCGATAAGGATAATTTCATTAAGAACCTTCTTCTTGATAATCTCCTTCTTGTGGATATATACAGCAGAGCCAAGAAACTTCATATTCAGTCTGACGCCAAGAGAGTGGCGATGATCGTGGAGTCACATAACGGAAGAGACAATAATGCCCTTGAGATAGCAAGGACTCATTTCGGTAACGGCACTGATTTTGTGACCGAGGTAGATGAGGACAATATCATTATCGTCAAGGATGTAACTGATATTACAAAGCCTTCGGATATCACCAAGACAGCGGAAGAAATGCTTTCCGTACTTGAAAAAGACGGCCTTTCCAAGGTTAGGATAGCTTACGGAACGGTTGTGGGTGAGATCAAGGAGGTCAGTCGTTCTTATAAAGAAGCCAAGATGGCTCTTGATGTAGGAAAGATTTTCTTTGATGAAAGAAAAGTAATATGCTACAGCGAGCTGGGTATAGGACGACTTATCTATCAGCTTCCGATTCCTTTGTGTAAGATGTTTATCAAGGAAATATTCGGAGGAAGAAATCCCGACGACTTTGATCAGGAGACCCTGTCAACTATCGATAAGTTCTTTGAGAACAGCCTTAACGTGTCAGAGACATCAAGACAGCTCTTTATTCACAGAAATACTTTGGTTTATCGTCTCGATAAGCTTCAGAAGAGTACAGGCCTTGATCTTAGGGTGTTTGATGATGCGATCACATTTAAGATCGCGCTCATGGTTGTAAGGTATATGAAATACATGGAGAAGTTCACTTAATCATCCATAAATCACAATATATTTCGGGAGACAGATATGGAACGAGGATACAGGAAAAAGAGATTAAACAGGCAGATACCTGAGGATGAGATAATAACACTTGAGAATGTGACCAAGTCTTATTCAACGGGTGCTCCTGCTTTAAACGGAGTCAATCTTCACATTAAAAGAGGTGAATTTGTATTTATAGTCGGAGACAGCGGATCGGGAAAGTCTACGCTAATTAAGCTCTTACTCAGAGAGCTTACACCGACAGAGGGAGAGATCACGGTTCTCGGATATAATCTCAAGAGGATCAAGCATCGCAAGATTCCGAAGTTCAGGCGTAATCTCGGAATAGTATTCCAGGATTTCAGACTTTTAAAAGACAGAAATGTCTATGAGAACGTTGCTTTTGCGCAGCGAATCGTTCAGACTCCCACAAGAGAGATAAAGAGAAACGTGCCTTCAATTTTGGCAACCGTTAACCTTGCGGGTAAGTACAAAAGTAAGATCAATCAACTTTCCGGCGGTGAACAGCAGAGAGTTGCTCTTGCAAGGGCTCTGGTAAATAAGCCGACCATTCTTTTGGCCGATGAGCCTACCGGAAATCTCGATCCCAACAATTCATGGGAAATCATGAAGCTCATGGAACAGATCAATGAGAACGGTACAACTGTTATTGTGGTAACACATAACAGAGAGATCGTTAATGCCATGAAGAAACGAGTTATCACCATGAAAAAGGGCGTCATCATAGAAGACGAGGAAGAAGGTATGTACATCGATGAGGATTAGTAGTTTTTTCTATACATTAGGACAGGGAATCAAGAACCTTGGCAGAAATAAGTGGTATACACTGGCATCTATAGCAACTATCGGTGCTTGCCTATTTCTGTTCGGTATCTTTTATTCAATAGTTACCAATTTCCAGAACGTCGTTAAGACCGCCGAAGAAGGCGTATCAATAACAGTGTTTTTTAACGAGGGAGTTTCAGAAGAGCAGATCCTGGCTGTGAAGTCGGAGCTTGAGAAGAATCGTCCCGAAGTAAGAGAGATTGAATATGTGTCTGCAGATGTGGCATGGGAAGGCTTCAAAGAGGAGTACCTCGGAGAGTATGCTGACGGATTTACCGAGAATCCGCTTGCCGATTCAGCCAACCTACAGATATATCTTAAAGATGTATCCATGCAGCCTGCACTCGTAACATACATAGAATCAATTGATGTTGTCAGAGAAGTCAACAGATCGGAAGTTACGGCCAACACACTTAGCGGACTCAATATACTTATCGCATATGTGTCTGCCGGAATCATCATAATTCTTTTGCTGGTATCAATATTCCTTATCAGCAATACGGTTACAATGGGTATTGCCGTAAGAAAAGATGAGATCAATATCATGAAATACATCGGCGCCACAGACTTTTTTGTAAGAGCACCTTTCGTGGTTGAGGGTATTCTCATCGGAATGATCGGTTCAGCAATTCCGCTTGTGATCATTTATTTTGTATATACTCATGCGATCGAGTATGTAGGAACCAAATTTACGATGCTTTCATCAATCCTTAATTTCCTTCCGGTTGAGGTTATTTACAACAAGCTTCTTCCGATATCGCTTGCGATCGGTATAGGAATCGGATTTTTGGGAAGTTTCGCAACGGTTAGAAAACACTTGCATGTATAAGAAATAATTAAAAGGACATTTTTGTTTTGAGCAGATCAATTTGCAGCACAAGGAAAAGATTGTTTAATGTGTTGTCGTGTCTGATAATCGTGATTCTGGTGTTTTTTAACAGTTCTTTGCCGACACGTGCCGAAGTTACCGAAGAGAGCATTAAGGCAAAAGAGAATCAGATATCAGAGGCTAAAAAGGAAAGAGACAACTTAAGCAATGCAAAAAGTAACCTTGAGAAGATAAAAAAAGATCTTGAAGCAAGCAAATCCAATCTTGATAAATATATCACCGAGCTTGATGCTTCGATAACGGATATACAGAACAAGATAGATGAGCTAAACACCAAGATTGATGAAAAGGTTGCTCAAATTGAAAAGACAACGGCTGAGCTTGAAGAGGCGGAACGAATTCAGGAAGAGCAGTATGAGGCCATGAAGAAACGCATCAAGTTCATGTATGAGCGCGGAAATGCGGTATACATGGAATTATTCATGGAGTCCGGAAGCTTTGGCGATATGCTTAATAAAGCGGAATATATTGAGATGCTCTCAAGCTATGACAGAAAGAAGCTTGATGAGTACATTGCTACAACTGAACTCATACAGCTTACCAAGGAAGCCTTGGAAGAAGAAAAAGCGACCCTGGATGCGACCAAAGAGAGCAAAGAGCAAGAAGAAGCAAACATGCAGTCTCTTATGGATCAAAAGAACGCAGAGCTCAATACCGTAAAGGCAGATATCAACAACAAACAGGCTGCCATAGCAGAATACGAAGCTGAGATCAAGGCAGAGAATGCAACCATTGCAGCTCTTGAGAGGGAAGTTGCCGCAGATAAAGAGGCTCTTAACAGCAAATATAAATATGACGGCGGAATGTTTACATTCCCATGTCCGAGTTATACCAGAGTATCCGATGATTTCGGCATGCGTATGCATCCTACACTTGGTGTGGAAAAGATGCATAACGGTGTAGACTTTGCGGCACCTACGGGATCGGCGATACTTGCAGCATATAACGGAACGGTTGTGGCTGCTGATTACAATGCTACCATGGGTAATTATGTTATGATCAATCATGGTAACGGATTATATACTGTCTACATGCACTGCTCTGCGGTGTATGCTTCAAAGGGACAGGATGTTACTGCAGGAACCAAGATAGCTGCGGTTGGATCAACCGGAAGGTCGACAGGACCTCATTTGCATTTTGGAGTTCGACTTAACGGCGCATATGTAAGCCCTTGGAATTATCTTAAATGATTTCAAGGAGTGGGGAGTAAAAAGTGGATTTTAACAATAACATGACAGAAGAGACTAAGACAGAAGAAACTAAGTCAGAATACTTTACTGCGGCGGAAACTGTAAGTGAAGCGAGATTTTACGGCAATGAAGAAGAAAAAAGGCTTAGAAGAAGATTTATAAGCGGAATTCTTATAGGAACTATGTGCACGGCTTTTATATGTGCTGCTGTGGGCATAGCATTACACTACGTATCCTTTGGCAACAGCAATGGATTGGGGATAATGAATGATGAGACTGCCGCCAAGATAAATAGGCTCGAAGCGCTCATAGATTCTTGCTATTATAAGACCGATGTAGATAAGAAAAAGGAGAGAGACGGACTTTATAAAGGCCTACTTGATTCTTTGGACGATCCTTATTCGGTATATTATTCCGAAGAAGATCTTACAGTGTTTGAGAACGAAACTCAGGGAATATACTTCGGTATAGGTGCCTATATATCAATGGACACCACGATCAATATGCCGCGTATAAGCAAGGTTATGCCCGGAACACCTGCTGAAGAGGCCGGAATTCTGGCTGATGACATTATTACCGAGGTCAACAAAGAAAGCGTTCAGGGGCTTACGACTGAAGAGGTTGTTTCAAGAATAAAGGGCGAAGAAGGAACGACTGTACATCTGACACTTGAAAGAGAAAGTGCCAAGGAAACTGTCGAGGTGGACGTATATCGTAAAAAGATAGAAGTTCCCACTGTTGAAGCTAAGTCCTTGGATGACGGAATCGGATATATTCAGATAACTGAATTTGATGAAGTTACCTACAATCAGTTTGTAGAGAGATTGGCGGAACTTAAGGCTGATGATTTGAAAGGTCTTATCATCGATCTTAGAAGTAATCCCGGAGGAAACCTTAAGACTGCCTGTGATATAGCGGATCAGATCATTGCAAAAGGCAGTACGATCGTATATACCGTGGACAGAGACGGTAATCGAGTAGATTACACATGTAAAAATGAAAGCAAACTGGAGATACCGATCGTTGTTCTTGTAAACGGATATTCGGCGAGTGCATCGGAGATATTGGCCGGAGCCTTAAAGGATTACGAATTGGCAAAGCTTGTCGGAACCAAAACATTCGGAAAAGGAATTGTCCAGAGTGTATATAATCTTAATGACGGAACTGCAGTGAAGCTTACCGTAAGCAGTTACTTTACGCCCAACGGAAACAATATCCACGGAATAGGAATTGAACCCGATGTTGAGGTAGAATTTGACGCCGACGCTTATACTGAGGATAAAACAGACAATCAGCTTGATAAGGCTGTAGAGGTTATGAAAGACCTTCTTGACAAATAATTAAATTGATAGTACCATACAAAACTGTGTCATTCATTGGCACAGTTTTTCTTTTTATTTCGGTTAATACTTCTTGCCCGTATCGGTCGGTATTCCACACTGTTATTTTTTGTTTTTGAAAGGTAAGTTATGAAAGTAAAAGCATGTATTTACACGGATGCGGGTATTGCCCGTAAAGTAAACCAAGACTCTGTTTTGGTAAAAGTAGCAAGAACTAAAAATTTGGGAAGAATCTCTTTTGTCGCAGTCTGTGACGGATTGGGAGGCTTGTCTAAGGGAGAGGTAGCAAGCTGCAAGGTTATAAGAGCTTTGGAAAACTGGTTCCATGAAGAGTTGTGCCTTATGCAGGATCTAGAGGGCGAGAGATTGTTTGAAGTAATAGAGCAGTCTTGGAGAAGACTTATCGCAAGAGTGAACGGTGAGATAAGAAGATACGGAAAACACAGACGTATTAAGCTTGGAACGACACTTACCGCACTTTTACAGATAGGGACAAAATATATTCTCATGAATATCGGAGATTCCAGAATCTATATCGCCGGGAAGGATGATGTAAGGCAGCTTACAAAGGACCAGAGTATTGCGCAAAACGTTCTTTTGCAATGCGTCGGAACGTCAGGAACGCCTGAGCCTGAAATAGAGGTGGGGCAGTTTGACGGCAATTCAACTGTTCTGGCGTGCAGTGACGGCTTTTGGAAGACCATGAACAGTGATGAGGTCTTTAAAATGCTATGCCCTCAGATGTGCGTGACATCTGAAGATATGCTTGATTCGTGCAAAAAACTTGCTGAAAGAGCATATTCAAGAAATGAAGAAGACAACGTTTCCGTAGCAGCGCTTTGCATGGAGTTCTGACGTATGGATAATATGGTTTTACATAGATATAAGCGGATAAAGCTGCTCGGCAGAGGAGGATGCGGAGATGCTTTTCTTGCACGCGACAGAGCGGGCGGGAAACTCGTGACCTTAAAGATCTTGAGAGATACAGGTGATAAAAGGTACAAAAAGGCAAGCGAGAGTCTTAAAAACGAGGCGGATATCCTTAAGAGGCTTAAATTCAAAGGAATACCGAGGCTTATAGATTGCGGAGAAGAATATATAGCTACAGAGTATATTCCGGGGAAAAGTCTTTTTACCATAATAGGTGAAAACGGAAGACTTAAGGAAAAAGAAGCAGTCAGGATAGGAACTGAGCTTGTTACAATACTCGGTTATCTCCACGGGTTAAAAGAACCGGTGATCTACAGAGATTTAAAGCCGTCAAACATAATATTGGGAAATGATAATGCCGTGACACTTATAGATTACGGAGTTGCCAGAGTTTACAGAGAGGGAGAGACAACTGACAGTACCTATCTGGGAACATGCGGTTTTGCTGCACCCGAACAATACGGGCATCTTGGGCAAACGGATCCAAAGACAGATATATACTGCTTTGGGATGACTCTTTTGCAGATGGTGTCAGGGATCGATCCCAAAGATGACGTGGCTGTTTCAAGAGCCAAAGAAGCGGGAGTACGAGGCGTATCACCTGAGCTTATGTCATTGATCGATAAATGTATTAAACCTGACAGAGAGGATAGGTTTAAAAGCTGTGATGAGATAAAAGCGGCGCTTATGAGATATCCGAGAACGGTCATGTTCAGAAAGATGATAATGGTTATAAAGGCCGGTGTGGCAGCAGCTTGTCTTTCAGCGGTAATATCTGCCGGAATGGCATATTACACACCTGCAAAAGACTATGTGCAGGAGGATGCAAGAAAGAGAATTCCTGCGGTCAAAGAGAGACTCGGAGTTGCTAGGATAAGGATTGAAGAATATTTAGAGGAGTTTAAATGATTATTTTTATATACACTTTTGTTGTTATTTTTATAGCGCTACTGCTTATTTTGGGAGTCGGAAGTCTCCTGGTCGGAGAGGGTGAAGCCCCGGCGGAGATTACTGAGGGCGAGGCGACGGCTGCAATGTGTACCACAAGACTGCTTGATACTTACTGTCCTGAAGACAGGATCAGCATGGATGATTTCGTTATAGAGCAGGATATGGTCTATACATATGACTCTTTTAACCTATAAAAAAATTGAATATTTAAGTAAAAAAGTGTCAAAAAAGTGTGAAAAAGGTTTTTTTATATTTTATTTCAAGTATAATGGACCCTATGTTGAAAAAAGAGCAGAAATTATTACTAATCAAAAAGGCAGCAATAAAGGGATTTTCAACTATTGCCATAGCTGTAATGCTGATATGTACTAAGTCTGCTGACACATACGCAGCAGAAACACAGGCGGATTCGAAGTTCGATTATCGTTATTACGCCGATACGTATCCGGATCTGAAAGCGACTTTCGGATATGACGAGAAAGCGCTTAAAAAACACTATATCACATTCGGCAAAAAAGAAGGCAGAAAGTGCTGCCCGGACGAAGCCGCAGCGGTTCAGGGAGCGGTCAGACCAAATCAGGCGGGTAATGTTGTTGCGGATAAGTATGTGCTTGATATGTTTGCACAACTCAATGCTTATCGTACATCAAACGGATTGCCGGCTCTCGAACTCAGCCAGAAATGTGTTGATGTCGGAAACTTAAGAGCAAAAGAGATAGCTAAGAAGTTCTCGCATAATCGTCCCAACGGTACGGATTTTGCGGGAGCGTACACAGAACTTGGATATACAACGCAGGCTGTCGGTGAAAACCTTGGTATGATCTATTCAAGTGCGACCGATCCGCAAGCCAATATTTCAAACTCAATGGGATTGTTTAAAGGCAGTTCCGGACATAATGAGAATATGTTGGATGCATCATGGAAATACGTTGGGTTTGGATACTATATTGAAGGCGGAACGGTATATTTTGTCCAAGAATTTGCAAACTAAATAAGGAAAGAGCATTGATGAAAGCCGTAGGCAAATAAAAAGCCTACGGCTTTTGCTTGAGGAAACTCGCGAACGTATGTTCAGATTTTTATAGACAGTTATCACTCGTAATGATATACTACGAATGGTATACCGTACTTGTTTCAGGTCTATCCATAGAAGATGAGGTTATAAGAAATAATGGACTTCAAACTACATTCTGATTATAAGCCTACCGGCGATCAGCCCAAGGCAATAGAGGATCTTGTGAAGGGTTTCCGTGAAGGAAACCAGTTTGAGACTTTGCTTGGAGTTACCGGTTCCGGTAAGACTTTTACCATGGCCAATGTTATTGCGGCCCTGAATAAACCCACACTTATCATTTCACATAACAAGACACTTGCCGGTCAGTTATATGGCGAGATGAAAGAATTCTTTCCGGAAAATGCCGTTGAGTACTTTGTGTCTTACTATGATTATTATCAACCTGAGGCATATGTTCCCCAAACGGATACGTATATTGCCAAAGATTCATCCATAAATGATGAGATAGATAAGTTGAGACTTTCGGCGACAGCTTCTCTTTCAGAGAGGAATGATGTCATCGTAGTAGCCAGTGTTTCCTGTATTTATGGATTGGGAAGTCCGGATGAGTTCAAGGGGATGTCTATTTCTCTGCGTCCGGGCATGCAGAAAGACAGAGATGAAACGATCAAAGAGCTTGTGGCCATTCAGTACAACAGAAATGACATGGAGCTCGGCAGATGTAACTTCAGAGTCAGAGGAGATACGATTGAGATATTTCCTGCCAATGCAGATGACTATCTTATCAGAGTTGAGTTCTTCGGAGACGAGATAGACAGGATCACGGAGATAGAGCCTGTGACCGCCAAGGTCAGAAGCGAATTAAGCCATGTTATGATCTACCCCGCATCACATTACGTTGTTCCGCAGGAGAAGATCAATGCGGCTTGCGACAATATTGAGAATGAGCTCGAGGAGCAGATCAAGTTCTTTAAGGGTGAGGATAGACTTATTGAAGCTCAGAGGATATCCGAGAGAACCAATTTCGACGTAGAGATGCTCAGAGAAACGGGCTTTTGCTCAGGTATTGAGAATTATTCAAGGCACCTTAATTTCATGAAGCCGGGTGAGCCGCCGCTCACTCTTTTGGACTTCTTTGACAGGGATTTTCTTATAATAATCGATGAGTCACATATGACGATACCGCAGATCGGAGCGATGTATCACGGCGATAGGAGCAGAAAGCTTACTCTTGTTGATTACGGATTCAGACTGCCTTCTGCGCTTGATAACAGACCGCTTAATTTCGAGGAGTTTGAATCGCATATAGATCAGATGCTCTTTTGTTCGGCAACTCCCGGTAAATATGAGGAGGAACACGAGCTTCTTAGGACTGAGCAGGTTATAAGACCCACCGGACTTCTTGATCCTGAGATTTCGGTTCGCCCTGTCGAGGGACAGATTGATGATCTTATCGGTGAGATAAGAACCGAGATAGATAAAAAGAACAAGGTGCTTGTCACCACGCTTACCAAGCGGATGGCTGAGGATCTTACGGAATATCTTGCAGAATCCGGTATAAGAGTCAAGTATCTCCATTCGGATATTGATACGCTTGAAAGAGCGGAGATCATCAGAGATATGAGACTTGATGTGTTTGATGTTCTGGTAGGTATCAATCTTCTCAGAGAGGGACTTGATATTCCTGAGATATCGCTGGTTGCTATAATTGACGCAGATAAGGAAGGCTTCCTTCGCTCGGAGACTTCTCTTATCCAGACGATAGGACGTGCTGCGAGAAATGCAGAGGGACGCGTAATCATGTATGCCGACAACATGACCGATTCCATGAAGAAGGCTATTGATGAAACGAGAAGGCGTAGAGCACTTCAGGAGAAATACAATGAGGAGCACGGCATTACTCCTCAGACTATCAAGAAGGCAGTAAGAGACCTTATTGCCGTTACCAAGGCTATCGCCAAGGAAGAAGTCAAGTTTGAGAAAGATCCGGAATCAATGGATAAGGAAGAACTTGAGAAGCTTATAGCTCAGATACAGAAGAAGATGAAACGTGCGGCTACGGAACTTGATTTCGAGACCGCAGCAACGCTTCGCGACGAGATGATAAATCTCAAAAAAATATACAATGACCTTACGGAAGGTAAATGAATCATAACCTCTTTGGATTGATAAAAAGAAGTGAGATCGGAGAATATATGTCTGATAACAACAGAATGACCAAAAAAAATACAACGACCAAGAGAATACTTCCCTCAGATATACATGATTATATCAGGGTAAGAGGTGCTGATGAGCACAATCTTAAACACGTAAGTGTTAAGATTCCCAGAGAGACGCTTACGGTATTTACCGGACTTTCGGGATCGGGTAAGTCATCTCTTGCTTTTGATACCATCTTTGCCGAAGGACAGAGAAGATACATGGAATCTCTTTCTTCATATGCGAGAATGTTCCTCGGACAGATGGATAAGCCCAACGTTGAGAGAATAGAGGGACTTTCTCCTACCATATCAATAGATCAGAAATCGACCAACAAGAACCCGAGATCAACTGTCGGTACGGTTACTGAGATCTATGATCACTTCAGGCTTCTTTATGCCAGGATCGGAATCCCGCATTGCCCTAACTGCGGACGAGAAATAAGAAGACAGACCGTGGATGAGATGTGCGATCATATTCTTGCACTGGGTGAGGGAACAAAGATACAGATTCTTGCTCCCGTTGTAAGAGGCAAGAAGGGCGAGCATGCCAAGACGCTCGACAGAGCGATACGTGCCGGATATGTAAGAGCGAGAATTGACGGAAGTCAGTATGACCTTACCGATGAAGAGATCAAGCTTGATAAGAATATCAAGCACAACATAGAGATAATAGTCGACAGAATTGTCGTTCATGAGGACAGTGACAGCCTTAGGAGCAGGCTTACGGATTCTGTTGAGAGTGCACTGGGGCTTGCCGATGGACTTCTTACGGTTGATGTTCTTGGAGGAAAAGAGCTTAGTTTTAGCCAGAACTTTGCCTGCCCCGATTGTGGTATCAGTATAGCGGAGATCGAACCAAGAAGCTTTTCTTTCAATAATCCTTTCGGTGCATGTCCCGACTGCGCAGGTCTCGGATACAAGATGGAATTTGATGAAGATCTCATGATTCCCGATAAGTCGCTTTCGCTTAATGACGGATGTATCGTGGTAATGGGATGGCAGTCTTCCAACAAAGAAGGCAGCTTTTCTAACGCTACACTAAAGGCACTGGCCAAGGCTTATAAGTTCAGTCTCGACACGCCATATCAAGATCTTCCCGAGAAAGTAAGACACATGCTCATATACGGAGCGGATAAGACTGTCAATGTACATTACAAGGGCTCAAGAGGAGAGGGTGATTATCCTATTCTTTTTGACGGACTTATAAGAAATGTTGAGCAGAGATACAGAGAAACATTTTCAGAGACAGCCAAAGCGGAGTATGAGGAGTTTATGAGAATAACTCCTTGTACCACATGTCACGGTCAGAGGCTTAAGAAAGAAGCACTCGCCGTAACTATAGACGGGAAAAATATTTACGAGATTACTTCAATGTCTATCGACGAACTTCAGAAGTATCTAGAAAATATGCAGCTTTCCGAGCACCAGCTTATGGTCGGAGGACAGATATTAAAAGAGATCAAGGCAAGGGTCGGCTTCCTTGTGGATGTAGGTCTTGATTATCTTTCCCTTTCCAGAGCAACGGGAACACTTTCGGGTGGTGAGGCGCAGAGAATCAGACTTGCGACTCAGATCGGATCGGGACTTTGCGGAGTATGCTATATCCTTGATGAGCCCAGTATCGGACTTCATCAAAGAGACAATGATAAACTGCTTAATACTCTTAAGAATCTAAGAGACCTTGGAAATACACTTATAGTTGTCGAGCATGACGAGGATACGATGAGAGCGGCTGACTACATTGTGGATGTAGGTCCCGGGGCGGGCTCCAGAGGCGGTAAGATTGTTGCTGTCGGAACCGCAGAAGAGATCATGCAGGTAAAAGAGTCCATTACAGGTCAGTATCTTTCGGGAAAACTTAAGATAGAAGTACCGAAGGAGAGAAGACAACCTAAGGGATGGCTGAAAGTAAAAGGCGCCAAAGAAAATAACCTTAAGAACGTAGATATAGATGTTCCGCTCGGAGTGATGACCATAGTTACGGGAGTTTCCGGATCCGGAAAGAGCTCTTTTGTCAATGAGATCCTTTATAAGCACCTTGCCCGAGATCTTAACAGAGCTAGATGTATTCCCGGAAAGCACGACTCAATTGAGGGAATAGACCAGGTCGATAAGGTGATCGCGATCGATCAGTCTCCGATCGGAAGAACACCCAGATCCAATCCCGCAACATATACGGGCGTGTTCGATATGATAAGAGATCTTTTTGCCGGAACACCCGATGCCAAGGCAAAAGGATACAAGAAGGGTAGATTCTCGTTCAATGTAAAAGGCGGAAGATGCGAAGCCTGTGGAGGAGACGGAATCATAAAGATCGAGATGCATTTCCTTCCCGACGTATATGTACCTTGTGAAGTTTGCGGAGGTAAGAGATATAACCACGAGACTTTGGAGGTTAGATACAAGGGCAAGAATATTTATGATGTACTCAATATGACCGTTGAAGAAGCACTTACCTTCTTTGAGAATGTAAAGACAATAAAGCGTAAGATACAGACGCTTTATGATGTAGGACTTGGATATGTTAAACTTGGTCAGCCCAGCACGGAATTATCAGGTGGTGAGGCACAGAGAATTAAACTTGCGACCGAGCTAAGTAAAGTCAGCACCGGAAAAACGGTCTATATTCTTGATGAGCCGACGACAGGACTTCATTTTGCCGACGTTCAAAAGCTTGTAAAGATCATGCACGAACTTGTTGAACAAGGAAATACGGTTGTCGTTATCGAGCACAATCTCGATGTTATAAAAACGGGAGATTATATTATCGATATGGGACCCGAAGGAGGATCAAAGGGAGGTACCGTTGTTGTGTGCGGAACACCCGAGGAAGTTGCAAAATGTAAGAAGTCTTACACAGGCGCTTATATCAAGAAAATGCTGAAGTAAAGACATGTTGAAAACATGCCGATAATATATAAAAGTGCATAGCCCCTTTTAAAACTGGCTGTTTTGGTTTATAATGGCAGTGAAATTATAATCACTATATTAATATCCGCATTTATGCGCTGAAATAAATGCTACACAGTTTTTGAAAGGGGATTCTAGGATTATGCAGTATGCAGATATAGGAATTGATTTGGGAACAGCGTCTGTTCTTGTGTATATAAGAGGAAAGGGAGTTGTTCTTAAAGAGCCATCAGTTGTGGCTTACGACAGAGACACCGAGGAAATCAAGGCAATCGGTGAGGATGCGAGACTTATGCTTGGACGTACACCCGGCAATATCGTTGCGGTAAGACCGCTTCGTCAGGGAGTTATTTCTAACTATAAGATAACTGAGCAGATGATGAGATATTTCATCAAGAAAGCAATAGGAAAAAGAATTCACAGAAAGCCTTTTATTGCGGTTTGTGTTCCCAGTGGAGCAACAGAAGTTGAGAAGAAGGCTGTTGAAGATGCTACAAGACTTTGCGGAGCAAGGGATGTTAAGACTATCGAGGAGCCTATCGCGGCTGCCATCGGTGCCGGAATCGACATCACTAAGCCCTGCGGTAATATGATAGTAGATATCGGTGGTGGTACTTCAGATATCGCGGTTATCTCACTTGGCGGAACAGTTGTCAGCACTTCCGTTAAGGTTGCCGGAGATGACTTTGATGAGGCAATTGTTCGTTACATGAGAAAGAAGCACAATCTTCTTATCGGTGACAGAACAGCCGAGGATATCAAGATCAAGATCGGTTCGGCTTATCCGAGGGCTGAGGACGATTATATGGATGTAAGAGGAAGAAACCTTGTAACAGGTCTTCCTAAGACTGTAAGAGTATCTTCAGAGGAGACTGAGGAGGCGCTCAGAGAGCCTACATCTCAGATCATTGAGGCTATTCACAGTGTACTTGAGAACACTCCTCCGGAGCTTGCTGCGGATATCGCGGACAGAGGAATCGTACTTACAGGAGGCGGAGCACTTCTTCGCGGACTTGAGGAACTTATATATTCCAAGACAGGAATCAACACAATGACAGCAGAGGATCCCATGACAGCGGTTGCTATCGGAACCGGACGTTATGTGGAATTCATCGTTGGCTATCGTCAGGATTAAAAAACTATAGCGCCGTTCATGGATTGAATGGATAGTAAGACCAGGACGGTATGAGGTGAAATTGTATGGTAAAAGGTCTATACACAGCTTACACTGGAATGATCAATGAACAGCACAGAATGGATGTGCTCACCAACAATCTTGCTAATGCCAATACCAACGGATACAAAAAGGAAGGCGCAACTGCACAGTCTTTCAGTGATCAGCTTGCGCTCAAAATCAAAGACTATACTGATGCCCCGTTCACAGCTCGTGGACTGGGCATTATTAATCCCGGTGTTAAGATTGGCGAAGGCTATGTTGATTGGTCGGAAGGACCGATGAAGGAGACAAACAACAAGTTTGATCTTGCTATCGGCGGATACGGATTCTTTGGAATCGAATATACCAATAAGGCCGTGAACATTGAAAGAGATGTTCCGAGTCAGACGGATATTATGTATACAAGAGACGGTAACTTCACACTTACCGCAGATGGAGCCCTTGTTACACAGGACGGTGACTTCGTTCTTTCACAGGATGGCGGACATATAGAGATCGATCCCAATCTTCCCGTAGAGATCAACACATTGGGAGATGTTATTCAGGACGGAGATGTAGTTGCGAGAATAGGTCTTTTTGATTTTGAAAAGACAATACATCCCGATGGAAGGATTGCTTATAACAATCTGGAGCATTACGGCGAGAATATGTTTATTCCTATAGAAGGAACCGCTCCCGTAGAGGCAAATGGTCAGATTTATGCGGGATTTTTGGAGCAGTCCAATGTATCTGTTGTTGATGAGATGGTCAATATGATCGCAGTGCAGAGAAACTACGATACCAATCAGAGAGTTATCACAACAATAGATGATACGCTAGATATCGCAGCTAACCAACTCGGAAGAATGGGATAAAATTTTATAAAAATTTTATAATTATTTTTTCGGTTTTTGCCGATATATAGTCAGAGAGATGAAAATTACCAGTCACGGAGGACGGTAACTTGATTATCGGAGGTGACACATGGTTAGAAGTTTATGGTCAGCAGCAACAGGAATGAATGCTCAACAGACTAATGTAGATACCATTTCCAACAACTTGGCAAATGTTAATACAGTAGGCTACAAGGCACAGGGAGCACAGTTTAAATCCCTTTTGTATCAGGAGCTGCAAACTGTAACTACGACAGCTAACGGTGCGCCTAAGCCAACCAATTCACAGGTTGGACTTGGTGTTCGTACTTCAACAATAAATCAGTTCTTTTCACAGGGTTCTTTCCAGAACAGTGACAATCCGGCTGCTCTTGCCATAAGCGGAGACGGTTTCTTTGCTTACATGGCAGCAGATGGAGAGACAGTGCAGTATACCAGAAACGGTAACTTCACATGGGCGCTCCAGGAGACAGGCGGTAATGTTCTTGAGCTTACAACAGCAGAAGGAAACCCTGTTCTTGATGCGAATTTAAATCCTATTCTTGTTGAAAACAATGCAGTTGCGAGCCGTATTACGATCGGCGGTGACGGCAGAATATATTATCCCGATGAGGAAGGTGTTCCTCAGCAGGTAGGCGACGCTCAGATCGGACTTTGGCAGTTCAGAAACAGAGAAGGACTTGAGAGAGTCGGAAGCGCAGCATGGCAGGAGACTGCAGCAAGCGGAGAGCCTATTTCAGAGCTTGAAGGCGATGCCGAGATGAAGAGAAGTGAGATCGTTCAGGGATATCTTGAAGGATCAAACGTTAATGTGGCAACCGAGATGGTTAATCTTATCGTTGCACAGAGAGCATATGAAATGAACTCAACAGCGATTCAGACAACCGACGAGATGATGCAGACAGCTAACGGCCTTAAGAGGTAAGATGAGGAATAGATATGGCAGGATTTGATATTAAGGGGCTCAATGCCACTGCTATAACTGAATATGCAATGCAGGAAAGCAAGAATGCTTCCGCATCGATGCTTCAGAACAAGATTTCATCTACATCCAAGGAGTCGACAGACGAAGAACTCTGGGCAGCATGTAAAGGATTTGAAGCATATTTCCTTGAGCAGATGTACAAAGAGATGCAGAAGTCGGTAGATGCACTTAAACCGGAAACTCAGGACAGATCCACAAATACACTGGTCAATTTCTTTAAAGATCAGACCCTTCAGGATATATGTGCCGATTCTGTAGATTCTCAGAGTAATGGTTTTGCCAAGATGCTTTATGAGAATCTAAAACGCAATTACGACATCCCGAATGCCCCCGAGAAAAAGGACGAATAAAGCCTAAAATTCAGGCGCTCAATTCTTAAGAAAACTTAAGAATTGAGCGCTTTTTATTGTGCTATACTATATTCACTATGGAAAACGAAACAGTAAAAGGTTATGTAGAACATTTTATATATAAGAACGAGGAAAACGGCTACGCGGTACTCAATCTTGTCACAGAGGATGACGAACTCACCTGCACCGGTAATTTTAAGGATGTCGATATAGGAGATACCCTTGAGATAACCGGTACTTTTGTCGATCATCCCGTCTATGGACACCAGCTGAAATCAGAGCATTATAAAATTTCCATTCCGGATGACGCCGTATCGATGCAAAGATATCTGGGATCGGGGGCGATCAGAGGAATCGGAGAGGCTCTTGCGGCTAGGATAGTCAAGAAGTTCGGAAACGATACATTTAGGATCATAGAAGATGAGCCCGAAAGACTTGCTGAAGTAAAGGGAATAAGCGAGAAAAAGGCAATAGACATAGCGATGCAGATGGCTGAGAAGAGAGAAATGCGTGACGCTATGATATTCCTTCAGCAATATGGGATCAGTAATGCCATGTCTGTAAAGATATACAACAGATATGGTACCGGAATATACGGAATATTAAAGGAGAATCCATATAGACTTGCAGATGACATAAGCGGAATCGGCTTTAAGATCGCTGATGAGATAGCAGGCAAAGTGGGAATTCGAGTGGATTCGGAATATCGCATAAGAAGCGGTATTCTTTATACTCTTTTGCAGTCTTCAATGGATGGAAACACGTATCTTCCGATAGAAGAGCTTGTTTCAAAGACCGATCAGCTTTTGAGAAACGGTCCGGAAGACTATATTGATACCGATTCTATCTCTATGCAGATAGATAACCTAATAATGGATAAGAAGCTTGTGTGCAAAAATAACCGGAATATCTATGCTTCAGGCTATTTCTATGAGGAACAGGCATGCGCCGTGATGCTTCATGACCTTAACATATCGGAGAAAGTAACCGCGTCTGAGGAAGAAGTATATAAAAAGCGCATTCTGGATATTGAAAAAAGAAAAGGTCTCGAGCTTGATGAGCTGCAAAGAGAGGCCGTTTTAAAGAGTATATCCAACGGAGTTGTAATAATAACGGGCGGCCCCGGAACCGGAAAGACAACAACGATAAATACCATAATTAATTACTATGCAAGCGAGGGACTTGATATCATGCTTGCTGCGCCTACTGGTAGAGCGGCAAAACGAATGACCGAGGCGACAGGCTATGAAGCCAGAACGATCCATAGGCTTTTGGAAGTGTCAGGACAGGTAGAAGACGATGACAGACATAGCGGAGCCAGATTTGAAAAGAATTCGGACAACCCGCTTGAAGCAGACGCGATCATAATTGATGAGATGTCCATGGTTGACACTCATCTCTTTTGCGCACTTTTGAAAGCACTGGTACCCGGCGTACATCTAATACTTGTAGGTGACAGCTCGCAGCTTCCCAGCGTCGGACCCGGTCAGATTCTTGGAGATCTGATTAGCAGCGGAGAATTTCCGACCATATATCTTAAAAAGATCTTCAGACAGGCTGAAGAGAGCGACATTGTCATGAATGCTCACAGGATACACAACGGAGAAAAACCGGTTTTGGATAACAAGAGCCGAGATTTCTTTTTCCTTGAAAGAAGTGACGCAGATGTAATATACAAGCACATGATACAGCTTATCAGAGATAAATTGCCGAGTTACGTCGACGCCGGACCGCTCGACATACAGGTTCTTACACCCATGAAAAAAGGTCCGTTGGGAGCAATACAGCTCAATCAGGTGCTTCAGAAGTACCTAAATCCGCCGGAGTCGTCCAAAAAAGAGCATGCTTACGGTGACCAGCTCATAAGAGAGGGGGATAAGGTCATGCAGATAAGGAACAATTACCAAGCCCAATGGGAAGTTATCGGAAAGTATAATATTCCGATAGATTCGGGAATGGGTGTTTTTAACGGCGATATGGGAATAGTAAAAGAGATAAATGAATATTCCCAGGATGTTGTTGTGGAATTTGATGAGAACAGGAGAGTCAGATATCCATTTTCTGAGCTTGATGAGATTGAACTTTCATATGCCATAACAATTCATAAATCTCAAGGAAGTGAATATCCGGCAGTTATTATGCCGATTCTTGGCGGACCAAGGATGCTCTTAAATCGCAATCTTTTATATACTGCGGTTACAAGAGCAAAGAGCACGGTATGTATACTCGGAAGCAGAGCTACCCTCATGAACATGGTGGATAATGAGCAGCAGCTTAAGAGATATACGGGACTTGCGGATAGGATAAAAGAAGTATTTGATGTTGATAGAGAATAAAGAGTTAAAAGAAACGCAGAGTATCGTGTTTGACCTTCTTTTTCCGAGAAGGTGCCCTGTATGTGACGGGATAGTGCCACCTTTTGTATATTCGGATGGCAAAATATTGCGTGGGGGCTTGATTCACGATGGATGCAGGAAAAAACCAAAGCCCGTAAAGGGAGTTACATGCATGAAATGCGGTAAACCTCTGATGAAAACTGAAGAGGATGAGGAATATTGCTTGGATTGCAGGAAACATGTGCATTATTTTGATCGAGGCTTCTCGCTTTTTAAGTACAGAAGCATATCAGGATCAATCTATAGGTTTAAATATGCGGGAAGAGCCGAATATGCGGATTATTATGCGGCCGAAACGGTAAGAAGACTTGGGAAAAGGTTGAACAACCTGGGTATACAAGCTCTTATACCTGTTCCGATGTATGAACAAAAGCGAAATGAGAGGGGATATAACCAGGCGGAGATATATGCGAGGAAGCTTTCCGAGATAATCGGAATCCCCACTTACACGGATGTGATAAAAAGGGTCAAAAGCACAGTACCGATGAAGGGTTTGGACGCCCGAACAAGGCGCAATAATTTGAAAAAAGCTTTTAATATAGTGCGAAATGATGTAAAATTTAGGTGTATACTTATTATCGATGACATCTACACAACAGGAAGTACCGTTGATGAGATCGCCCATGAGTTTCGTATGACGGGTGTGGACAGAATCTATGTCCTTACGCTTGCCATAGGGCAAACTACTTAACATATATGGAGGTCATTTTATGAACTTACGGAATTGTTCAAGATGCGGTAAGATGTTTAATTACATTGGAGGTCAGCCAATCTGCGAACCTTGTAAGAAGGCTATTGAAGAGGATTTCCAGAAGGTTAAGCAGTACATTGCGGATAATCCGCATGCAAGTCTCAAACAGATCGCAGAAGATAATGAGGTATCATCTAAGCAAATCCAGCAGTGGATCCGTGAGGAGAGACTGATGTTTGCTGAAGGCTCACCGATTCAGCTCCAGTGCGAGAGCTGCGGCGCGTCAATATTAACAGGAAGATTTTGTGCCAAATGTAAGGCAACAATGGCAAATAATCTCAACAATACCTTTGCCAGACCCAAGCCTACACTTGAACAGCCCGTCAAAAAGGATAACAAGGCCGGAATGCGCTTCCTGGATACTTAAGGAGCAAGAATGTTAAATGAAGAAAAAGTCATCTTGATGACTAGGATGGCTGCGTTCATAGACCGAGAGGGTAAAAAGAACGATGCGATAAATTCATATTTTAAGAGCGATTATATCGGATTGAATGTGATCAAATCTGTTATAAGCGCGACCATCGTCTTTGTTATTATCGTCGGGGCCTATGTTTTGTATGACTTTGAGAAAGTCTTGGCAGATGTTTACAATACCAATAATTTATTAAATACCGGCAGGAGGCTGTTAATTTACTACCTCCTGCTTGTTGGCGTGTATTCTCTTATATCATACGTTATTTATTCTTATCGCTATTCCAAGATGCGTAAGAGTATGAAGGGGTATTACGGTGACTTAAAGAGGCTCGCCAGAATGTACGAAAAGGAAAGGTAACATGACAGCATTACTAGAAATCAAACAAGCTATTAGAAAATTTTATATCAAAAACGAAGTTTATATCACTTATTTGTGGAAGTTCCTTTTGGCACTTATCTCAATAGCGGTTATCAACAATAAGCTTGGCTATATGAGCAGCCTCAACAATATCGCTATTGTTCTCATGGCATCATTGCTATGTGCTATTCTTCCCGCCAATTTCATAGTGTTTATAGCGGCAGTGTTCATAATCGGACACCTGTTTGCGTTGGCACCGGAGTGTGCAGTTATTGCACTTATAGTGTTTGCACTTATGTTTCTTTTGTATTTTAGATTTTCACCGAAAGATACTTTGGCAGTGCTTCTTACTCCGCTACTTTTCTTCCTGCATATTCCATATGTGATACCTATCGCAGCAGGACTTCTCGGAACACCGGCATCTATAATTTCGGTATCATTCGGACTTGTGATCTCGTACATGATATCGTACTTCTCGGCCAAGACAACCGGAGCGGGAAGTGAAAACGTAGAAGCTGCAGCGCTTGAGTTTAAATCAATGATCACGGGAATGCTTGGAAACAAGGCTATGATCGTAATGATCGCTGCGTTTGCAATTACTATCGCGGTTGTATATATCATTCGCAGATCTTCAGTTGATAATTGTTGGAAAATCGCAATTGCATCCGGTGCGATTGCTCTTGTTATCGTTGCGATAATCGGAGCGGTTGCGACCAAAGCAGACATCTCCATCGCCGGAGTTATAATCGGAACCATCATTTCAGCAGTTCTTACGCTGGTGATAGAGTTCTTTTCCTTCAATCTTGATTATTCGAGGACCGAGAAGGTTCAGTTTGAAGATGACGACTATTATTACTATGTAAAAGCGGTACCCAAGGTAACGCTTACAGCACCCAACAGAAGGGTTAAAAAGATAAATCGCGCCACAGGACAGCGCTGATATTATTCTATGTTCTAAGGAAGCACTATGAAACAGTTGGATTTGGGTTCTCTTTTTGATCTAAACAGAACAAATCTTCATATGCCCATGATAAGAATCCCTGATATTCTGGAAATAATTATTATTGCATTTCTGGTATATCATATTTTGGTGTGGGCAAAAAACACCAGATTATGGTCGCTTCTTAAGGGAATAGTTGTCATCGTTGTTTTTATTCTTATTGCAACACTTATGGAAATGTCGACTATCTTGTGGATAGTTGAGAGAGTGTTCAGTATTGCAATCATTGCGATGGTTGTTATATTGCAGCCGGAACTTCGAAAGGCACTTGAAGAGCTTGGACGAAAGAATTTCTTCTCGAATTTTTTGTCGCTCGGTAATTCAAGAATGTCGGGAAGGTTTTCCGACAATACTTTAAATGAGATTGTTAAAGCAAGTGTGGAGATGGCCAAAGTCAGAACGGGTGCACTTATAGTTATAGAGCAGAATCACCCGCTTACAGAGTTTGAGAGGACAGGAATTGATGTTGATGCTTTGGTTTCAAGCCAGCTTCTCATCAATATCTTTGAGCATAACACTCCGCTTCATGACGGAGCGGTTCTTATCAGAGGAGACAGGATCACGTCTGCAACATGCTATCTTCCGCTTTCTGATAATATGGGAATCGGAAAAGAACTGGGAACAAGACATCGTGCAGGTGTAGGTGTTTCGGAAGTTACCGATTCTCTTACGATCATTGTATCCGAGGAAACCGGTAAGATAAGTGTGGCATACGGAGGAGAGCTTGAAAGAGCTCTTGACAGTGACAGACTTCGTGAGAGACTTCGTATCTTGCAGGACAAACATGAGGAGGAAGCACCGATTAAGTACTTCGCCAGAAAGGCCAAGGTGAAAAAATGAAGAAATTAACGGCTAACTGGGTACTTAAATTGGTATCGCTTTTGTTCGCATTTATTGTGTGGTTTTTGGTAACCAACATAAACGATCCCCTGCAATCAAAGACTTTCCGTAATGTGACGGTCACATTAGAGAATCCCGACTATCTAGAAGAAAGAGGACAGGTCGGAATTATTCTTGACGGTTCAAATACCATTAGTTCCGTTACTGTTTATGCGGCGCGTTCGATCGTTGAGCAGCTTGAGAAAAATAATATAGTTGCTACTGCGGATATGCAGCAGCTTTCGCCTTCAAATACAGTAAGCATCAATGTTACTACCAATAAGTACAGTGAAAAGATAGACAACATAGTACTTAGTTCAGATGTGGTCAAGCTAAATGTTGAGAAAAAGGCAACCAGAACATTCAGATTGGTGGCGACAACATCAGGAGAGCTTGAGGACGGCTATATAACGGGCGATGTTGCGCTTAATCAGAATATGATCAAGATAAGCGGTCCGGCATCGGTTGTGAACAACGTTGCCAAGGCTGCGGTAGATATTGACGTGACCGGATTTGCACATGCGGACGATGTAAGCGCGGAAAGCGATATAGTGTTGTACGACAATGACAACGAAGTCATAGACCCGGATGAATCCAATCTGGAAATGAATATCAGAAAAGTCGGATTCAAGGTTCCGATATTGGAGACCAAGAAAGTACCGCTTAAGGTTAAATATTCGGGACAACCTGCAAACGGATATGCAGTCAGTGACGTTGCGGCCGATCCGGGAGAAATACTTATTGCCGGTAAGAGCAATGTCCTTAAAAAGGTAGATTCGATCGTGGTTGAATCAGATGATCTTGATGTAACGGGACTGAAAGATAACCTGCTATATAGCGTTGACCTGACTAAGTATATTCCGTCGGGCATCTCGTTCGGAGATCCGAAATTCAATGGCAAGGCTATGATAGCAGTAAATATAGGAACCATTACAGAATCGACTGTTGACGTCAGCATTAAGAACATTACGGTTGGCGAAGCACCTGAAGGCTTTGAGGTGAAGGTCGATGACAATGAATATGATACGGTTTCGCTTACTCTTGAGGGACTTGAGAGCAAGCTTAACGTTCTGAATACCGATGCACTCAGAGGTACAGTGGATATTAACAAGGTCATGAAGAGTAACAACCTTACTGAACTTGCCGAGGGTACATACAGTGCCGAGGTAGAGTGGGTTCTTCCGAACGGAATTAAAGAGAAGACTCCCGTTAGTGTATATATAACAGTTAAAAAAGAAGATTAAAGAGGTTTTTATCATGGGTAGATTATTTGGAACAGATGGTGTAAGAGGAGTAGCCAATGATGAGCTTACACCGCTTCTTGCTATGCAGCTTGGACAAGCCGGCGCATATGTTTTATCTAAAGAGGTTAATCACAGACCAACAATTATGGTCGGATGTGATACAAGACTTTCGGGCGATATGCTCGCCAGCGCACTTATGGCAGGAGCATGTTCGGTAGGTGCGGATGTAGTCAATGTGGGTATTATTCCCACTCCTGCAGTTGCATATCTTACCAGAAAATACAGAGTTGATGCGGGAGTAGTTATTTCAGCATCCCATAATCCTATGGAGTTTAACGGTATCAAATTCTTTGACGGAAACGGATATAAGCTTCCCGACGAGCTTGAGGATGAGATCGAGGCACTTATCAAGAACAATATGGAAGGCGTAAAGATGCCTACCGGTGCCGGAATCGGTAAGATCAAGAACAGAAGTGATGCAAAAGAAGAATATATCAACCACAACTTAAGAGCTGTAGATATCAATCTTGAAGGAATGAAGGTCGTAATGGACTGCGCTGAGGGTGCATCATATTACACTTCTGTTGAAGCGATCAAACAGCTTGGTGCTGAGGTTATTGTAATACATAACAATCCTGACGGAACCAATATCAATGCAAATTGCGGTTCAACACATATGGAAGAGTTGATGGGAAGGGTTGTTACCGAGAAAGCAGATATAGGACTCGCTTTTGACGGAGATGCCGACAGATTCCTTGCCGTAGATGAGAATGGTAAGCTTGTAGACGGCGATGAGATCATGGCTATTATCGGAAAGTTTATGAAGGAGAAGGGCAAACTTTCCGGAGATACTATAGTAGCAACAATAATGAGTAACCTGGGATTCTTTAAGATGGCGGAAAGAGAAGGAATTCGTGTCGATAAGACCAAGGTAGGAGACAGATACGTTCTCGAGCACATGAAAGAAATCGGTGCCAACCTTGGAGGCGAACAGTCCGGACACATTATCTTCTTGGATGACAATACTACCGGAGACGGTTTGTTATCTGCGCTTCATCTTTTGGAGGTTATGGTTGCCACAAAGAAGCCTCTTTCAGAACTTGCCAAAGTTATGGAAGTTATGCCTCAGGCGCTGGTTAATGCTCATGTTCCCAATCACAAGAAGGAAGCATACATGGAGTATCCTGAAATTGCCGGTGCTATCGAAGAATTGGAGAAACATTTTGCCGGAGACGGAAGAGTACTTATCAGACCTTCCGGAACAGAACCTCTCGTAAGAGTAATGATCGAGGGTAAAGACCAGGCAGAGATCGACAAAGAGGCTAATAAGCTTGCTAAGCTTATCGAGGAGGTTATGCTGTAATATGGTTAGTCAAAAGGTAGTCATTACGAATCCTACCGGATTACATTTGCGTCCGGCCGGTAATTTATGTAAGGTGGCTATGAATTTTAAATCTCATATTACTTTCAGCTACGGGGAAAATACTGCTAATGCAAAGAGCGTGTTAAGTGTGCTCGGCGCATGTATCAAGTGTGGGGATGAACTTGAGTTTAAATGCGAGGGACCGGATGAAGAAGAAGCTATGAATGCTATGATTCAGGCAATCGAGACCGGCCTTGGCGAATGATCGTATTATGTGATAAACTTAGGCAGATAATTTTTACCGGGAGAGGATTTTAGTATGAAAAAAGTTGAGGCATTTTTGCTTGTGGGACTTATAGCATCTATGCTTATTGGTTGTGGTGCGAAAAATGACGATGCTGTTATAGGCATCAGTGTTGAGAAATTGGAAGATGTTCAGCCGGTTGAGGCTGCATCTGTAGAAGAGACAGAGGAAGAGACAGACGAGGATGCTCCACCCAAGGAAGGAATGGTAAGAAGTTATTTTACCAACGAATGGGTTGATGAAGCGATAAACGAGAATAGACCTTTGGCAGTTATGTATCCTATTAACAAAGAGGCTCAGCCTCAGTACGGACTCAGCAATGTTGCTGTATTTTATGAGATCATGGAAGAAGGCAGCATGAGCCGTCAGATGGGAATATTGGAAGACTGGGAAGACCTTGAACAGATAGGTAATATTCGTAGTATCCGTGATTACTTTATATATGCGGCGCTTGAGTATGATCCTGTCATTGTTCATTTCGGAGGCCCCGAGCTTTACGTTAAATCCGTACTTACACGTGATGATGTTGATAATGTTAACGGTGTAGGCGGAGTGATGGGACCCGATTACGGTGCATTTTTCAGAATACCTAAGGGAAGTGCTTCCGAGCATACTGCTTTCACCGACGGTGAGCATATTTCGAAGGCTATTGATAAGGCTAAGTTTTCTCGTGAGCACAGGGATAAGTTTGAAGGCGAATCACATTTCAAATTCACGAGTGCCGTTAAGCCCAACATGCTTGAGGATTATTCCGATGCGGTAGAGGCTACTGAAATAGATATGAAGGGATGTTTCCCTGTTACCAAGTCTGCCCTTAAGTATGATGAGGATAAGGGAGTATATCTCAAGAGTTTGTACGGATCCGCACAGAAGGACGCTATTACAGGCGAGCAGCTTGCATTTTCAAATATAATTATCCAGAGAACATATCATGAAGTTCGTGATGATAACGGATATCTGGCATATCAGATGCATGATACCACTCAGGACGGTTATTTTATTACCAAGGGCAAGATGATTCATATTACTTGGAAAAAGACTGATGATTACAGCCCTACAACATATTATGATGACAACGGAGATGAGATCACACTCAATACCGGAAAGACAATGATCTTTGTTGTTCAGGAAAAGGGCGGATCATTCTCAAAGTTTACTGTTAACGGCGAAACTTATGCCGATTGATCGAAAGCCGGTAAGACCGCTTTCATGGTTATGCAACATAATAGCGGACGGCAGTGATGCCGTCCACTTTTGAATTTTAAAGGTGAAAAAATGAAAAAGATTATTATTACAGGTTGTAACGGACAGCTCGGAAGAGCAATCAATATTGAATTGGGAAAAAGTAACGAGTATGAGCTTGTTAATACCGATGTCTTTGAGGGTGATGGAATTACGCCTTTAGACATCACAAATGTTGATGCTTGTCTTGAACTTGCAAGAAAGGTTAAGCCTGCGGCTATCATCAACTGCGCCGCATATACGGCGGTTGACAAGCAGGAGAGTGATGTGGATCTTTCATACAAGATCAATGCGATCGGACCTAGAAACCTTTCTATAGCAGCTACTGAAGTGGGAGCTAAGCTTGTTCATGTTTCAACAGACTATGTTTTTGCGGGAAACGGTGACAAGCCATATATCGAGTTTGATAAGACAGGTCCCGTAAGTGTATACGGAAAGACCAAACTCGCAGGAGAAGAATTTGTAAAAGAGTTTGCGAAGAATTATTTTATTGTCAGAACTGCTTGGCTATACGGTGACGGCAAGAATTTTGTTAAGACCATGCTTTCTCTTTCCGAGAAGTACGAAGAGGTAAGCGTTGTAAAGGATCAGCTTGGAACACCTACAAGCGCAACAGAACTTGCCAAGGCTATCTGCTATCTTTTCCCTACGGATAATTACGGAACATTCCACGGAACATGCGAAGGATCAACCAATTGGGCTGATTTTACGGAAGAGATATTTAAGATTGCAGGTAAGAAGACCAGAGTAAATCATGTAACTACCAAGGAATATCTTGAGAAAAATCCTCAGGCAGCACCGAGACCGGCATACAGTATTCTTGAAAACTATATGCTCAAGCTCACATCGGATTATATGTTTGCTGATTGGCATGATGCTATCGAGGAATACTTAAAGGGAATCCTTTGATCATCGGATCGGAATAGAGGTTTTAGATGTCTGTTTTTAATCAACTTATCGGCAACAAAATTCTTGTTTCTGCTTTTTGCGGATGGTTTGTTGCTCAGGTTTTAAAGACTATATTATATATTATAGTAAATAAGGAATTTAACCCCGAGAGGCTTATGGGCGACGGCGGAATGCCGAGCTCACATTCGGCGACTGTAATGGCTGTTGTTACTACATCATATGCTCTTTACGGCGCATCTTCTTTTGAGTTTGCGATTGCCGGAGTACTGGCTCTTATCGTAATGCATGATGCGACCGGAGTTAGACGTGAGACAGGAATTCAGGCCAAGGTCATCAATAACATGATGGATTGGTTCCTTCAGCTTGACAGCGATATTCCTGTTGAGGAAAAGCTTAAGGAATTTGTAGGTCACACGCCTATGCAGGTTTTATTCGGAGCAATCATAGGTGTTATTGTCGGGGTGATTGTTTCTTCTATGTAACGAAGAGGGGAAGAGGGACATTTATCTATGTTATTGGTCATATTGTTGTGGATATATGTGACGATAACCACATACTTGATGGGATACTGCTTTATCCATGCGATTCTTTCCCGTGGAGAGAAGAAGCTTTCGGTTTCCAATAATGGGAAGACCAAAAAAGAGCAGCGTTACAGAATTAAGTCCCATAAAAATTACATAATTACCGGTGTTGTCCTTACGACTGTCTATGCTCAGTTCTTTAGTTTGTTTTCCGGAATGGATCTTGCGGAAAATATTCTGCTTGTTGCGATATGTGTAGTCATTGCAACCTACTACAGAGAGGAGCTTCGAGATGACCTTTCTGAGCTTATCAGAAAATTAAAGAGTGAGGGCAATATTTTTTTATACGCCGCAGTGTTTCTGATCATGGCATACGCAACGTCGCACGGCATCATGCATTATGACAGTGACTTGTATCATGCGCAATCAATAAGATGGATCGAGGAATACGGGATTGTAAAAGGGCTTGGAAATCTTCATGTAAGACTTGCTTATAACAGTTCGGCGTTTGCGCTGTCCGCGCTGTACAGTATGGCCTTTCTCGGAGGGCAGTCATACCATGTAATGGCCGGATTTCTGGCGCTTATTTTGGGATGGCAGTGCCTTGATATCAAACATATCGTTGTGAGAAAACATTTTGTACTGTCGGATTTTGCAAGAATGGCAGCTATCTACTATCTCTTTTCCGTGTTAGATGAGATTGTTTCGCCGGCTTCGGACTATTTTCTTGCAATGTTTGTCTTTTACATAATAATAAGTTGGTTGGATCTTAACGTGGCGCATGAGAAGTCTTATGTTCCTTACATACATCTGGCGCTTCTGGGTGTTTTTGCGATAACGATCAAACTTGCTGCGGCGCCGCTTCTTCTTTTGTCACTGATACCTATTTATAAACTGCTTCACAACAGAAACAGGCATAAGACTAAGGTGCTTTTAGTATCGGTGCTGCTGGCGCTTATCATAACAGCGCCATTTCTTATCAGAAATGTTATTATATCGGGGTGGCTTGTTTATCCTGTGACATTTATCGATCTGTTTAATGTAAGTTGGAAGATTCCAAAAGGCTTGGCGCAGTTTGATGCACTGGAGATAAAGACATTCGGACGAGGCTTTACCGACGTGGTTGCATACGGAAATGCACCGCTTTCTGCGTGGGCTCCGACTTGGTTCAAAAGTCTTTCATCCTTTGATAAAGGCATTATACTGTTGGATATAGTGTCTGTTATGATCTACCTTCTTATGGCGGGCCTATTCCTCGGAACGCATTTTGAGAAAAAGGCGACAAAAGAAAACAAAGTCTTTTCCATAAGCCACAGAACGATGCTTAATCAGATTGATTTTATGGCTATAGGCGGAACGATGATAGTATGCCTTTTGTTCTGGTTTAACAGCGCACCACTTATAAGATACGGGATAGTATATGCGCTTCTTACCGCAGCTATCATATGCGGAAGAGTTGTAATAATAATATACAACAGGATCGACCGGGGCATTGCTCTTACAGGTTTTAAATGTGTTATTGCAATGCTTGCGCTGTGGTACATATATAAAGGCATATTCCTGATCATGGATGAGGAAAAAAGATATAATGCAAAGTGGCTGGTACATCAACAGGATTATGGGACATACGATGTTGATACCTTTGAAATAGACCGAACAACATTCTATTATCCCGTTTCGGGAGATCAGGTCGGTTACGCACCGTTCCCTTCATCGGCAAAAGATATGACGGGGCAGATAGAGTTTATCGACGGCACTATCGAGAGCGGTTTTAAAAGCATAGAAAACAAGTAGGAGAAAACAAATGACAACTAGGGATTTTGACGCAGTAGTTTTTGATATGGACGGTGTTATCTTCGATTCGGAGAGAGCAATAATGGATTGCTGGAAAGAGCTTGCAAACAAGTACAACATCTCGAACGTTGAAGAGAATTTCTATAAATGCATAGGAGTGACCGTCGCAAAGACAAAAGAGATAATGCTTGATGCATACGGTGAGGACTTTCCGTATGATGAATATGACGTTGAAGCAAATCAGATTTTTCATGATAAATATTCCGGAGGCCGACTTCCGATGAAAGAAGGGATAAAAGAGATCCTGTCTTTCCTTAAGAACAGCGGCAAAAAGATTGCGCTTGCTTCTTCGACCGGAAAAGCAAAGGTTGAGGCGCAGCTTCGCGATGCTAACATACTTGAATACTTTGATGTGCTTATCTGCGGAGATATGGTAAAAAGAAGTAAACCTGCTCCCGATATTTATCTCAAAGCCTGCGAAGAGCTTGGAGTTGAGCCTGAGAGAGCATACGCTATCGAGGATTCTTACAACGGAATAAGATCTGCTAACGCCGGTAAACTTAGACCTATCATGGTTCCTGATATTCTTCCCGCAGATGATGAGATGAAAGAAAAAGCGGAAAAAGTACTTGATAGTTTGATCGATGTTAAAGAATATCTTGCGGAAGCAATCTAAGCAGAAAGGACCTGAGATGGGATACAAGAACATTTTATTTGACTTGGACGGAACGCTTACAGATTCATCGGAAGGAATAACCAAGAGCGTTCTTTATACTTATGAAAAGATGGGATTAACGCCTCCCGCGGATGAGCTTCTTCCTACATTTATCGGACCTCCGCTTGCTGATAGCTTTATAAGATGCGGTGTAAAAGAAGAAAACGCCAGAGATGCGGTTGATATATACAGAGAGCGATACAACACGATCGGAAAGTTTGAAAACAATCCCTATCCTGGCATGATAGAACTTTTACAGAAGTTAAACGATGAAGGTTATAACTTATATGTCGCAACATCCAAGCCCGAAAAGACTTCTCTTGAAGTGCTCGACCACTTCGATATGACCAAATATTTCAAAGAAGTCGCCGGTGCTACCTATGACGCTAAACGTGAGAAAAAAGAGGATGTGATCAGATATCTTCTGGATAAGATTTCTCTTGAAGACAAAGATGAGTTATCCGATACGGTTATGATAGGCGATACTACATATGATGTCACAGGTGCTGCGGAATTCAATATTCCTTGCATAGCAGTAACTTGGGGATTCGGAGATCTTGAAGAGATGAAAGATAAGGGTGCAATCGCAGTCGTAAACACAATGGAAGAATTGTATCGAGCAATCGCTTAATAAATGAAAACGAGTAGGTGTTTGTACCTACTCGTTTTTTTAATCATTCGTAGACGCTCTGAGCACGATCTCAAGTGGAAGAGCGATGGTGCGTGGAAGCATATCGTAGCCCTCCATGCGCTGCTTAAGCGTGTCAAAAGCAAGTGTTCCCATCTGTGCGGTCTGAATACCTATAGTTGAAAGCGGCGGATTTGAAAATCGTGACATCTCAATGTTCGATATACCCATTACAGCAACTTTATTGGGAACCTTAATTCCAAGATCATACAGTGCACGTAGAACAGCCATTGCCATAAGGTCACTTGCAACCACAAACGCATCGGGTAAGATACCGTCTTTGTGCATTTTCTTTATGGCTTTAAAACAAGTATCCTCATTCCAATTACAATCTATCATTATCCGAGGATCGATCTTAAGCTTGTGTGCATACATGGCACTAAGATAGCCTCTGAATCTTTTACTGTCTTCAAATGCAAGACCTGAAGGAGACGCACCGAGAAACCCGATCTTCTTATATCCTTTTTTATAAAGAGTATCAACAGCCAAAGACGCGGCTGCGTAGTGATCATAGATAATGTTGTCTATGTCGGTGTGGGCCGTATCTATTCCGACGATCGCCGGAACTTTTTTCTTTATAGATGAATAAATATCGTCACTCAAGGTATTCATAAGAATGATACCGTCAAGTTTTCCTGAAAAAAATGTATCTACAATGGGAGTATCCTCAATCTCTTTGGACGTAACAACAAAAGGAACGCTACATCCGTTGCGCCTTGCCTGCTCCTCGATGGCAGAGAGAATGCTGAGGAAATATGGATCACTGTACTTGTCCTTGTCTGTACTGATAACACAGCCAATCTGCTGCGGAGAATCATCAGAAACGGAAGCACTGTGACTTTTCTTTTTAACACTGCCTGCAGGCGCCTTGTAACCGAGCTTGGCTATAGCGGCCCAAACTCTTTCCTTGGTCTCTTCAGTCATTCGCCCCATTGTGTCATGGTTTATAACGCGGGATACGGTAGCAGTTGAAACACCCGCCTCTTTGGCAACATCTCTAATATTGCTCATAAACAGTCACCTCTTGTTTAGTAAACAAAATCTAACTACTTTGAATTATAGGAGAGTTTTAACACAGTGTCAATTGATTGACAAGTTGTTATTGTGTACAAAAATATCCATCAAAAAGTGTATATTTCTCACATTTATCAATTCTATCCGCGATGATATAATCTAGGTAACAAAAGTGGGAAACACAAGGTAACAAAAGGTAAACGGTATGGAGATTTCAGACAAGAAATTGGAACTTGCTCTTATAGGAGCGGGACAAAGAGGCAGGATATATGCGGACTATGCTTTTGAGCATAAGAGGGCTGAGATAACTTTTTTGGTTGAGCCTGATGAGAACCGCAGAAGAGAAGCCAAGGAAAAATATGGATTGGATGATGCGCATGTATTTACGGACCCTGCGGATTTTTACAAGCTGGGGAAGGTATGTGATGCGCTTATTATTGCGACCATGGACAGGCAGCACTATGAGCATACAATGGGTGCGCTTGAGCTTGGATACGACATACTTCTTGAAAAGCCGATCTCTCCAGATCTTAATGAGTGTATCGGAATAAGGGACCTTGCCCTTAAGAACAAGTGTCGCATAATGGTCTGCCATGTGCTCAGATACACAGGTTTCTGGGCTACACTCAAGAAGATAATAGATTCCGGAGAACTCGGAAAAGTCATAAACATTCAGCATAACGAGAATATCGGTAATTTCCATATTGCACATTCTTTTGTACGAGGAAATTGGAGAAACAGTGATATCACAAGTTCGCTTATTATGCAGAAGTCATGCCATGATATGGATCTTTTGACATGGCTGTGCAACAGCAAAGCTAAGAGCGTTTCATCATTCGGCGAACTGACATATTTTAATAAAGCTCATGCACCTGAAGGCAGCGCAGAGAGATGCTCCAAATGCGGAATTATGGATTGTAGATTTGATGCTAGAAAAGTCTATCTTCCTATTGCAGGTAACTGGCCTGCGACGGTTCTTTCCGTTGATCAGAGCGAGGAGAGTCTGATCAAAGCGATCGAAGAAGGACCATACGGAAGATGTGTATATAAGTGCGACAACAATGTTTGCGATCATCAGGTTGCAATATTTGAATTTGAAAACGGAATACATGCTTCGTTTAATCTTAGCGGCTTCACAAACCGCATGTGCAGAACCATTAAGGTGATGTGTGAAAACGGTGAGATACGAGGCGATGATGAAAAGAATGAGATAGAGATAATTCGCTTTTCATCCAACTGGCAGCAGGAACCTGAAATAAAGACCATAAATCCCAACGTGAGAGAGGGCTTCCATGGCGGAGGAGATGCCGGTCTTATGGAGCAGTTCCTCGATATGATACAAGGAGATGATGTTGAGAATCTCTCAGCGATAGAAAGATCCATAGAGAGCCACGTCATGGCAATCGCCGCAGAGAAGGCAAGAGTCGAGCACAGGATCGTTGAGATGAAAGAGCTCAGATAAAAGAGCTTATAAAAAGAAAAAAGTTTTGGAGTAAGAAGTACAAAATGGGAAAATTAAGTTTTAATGCTGTTTGTGAATATATAAAACCGGTCAATATGCCGGATAAGTTTGCGGGAGCTTATGAGAAGTGGAACGGAGAGGGCCACGTCGTAGGTGAAAAAGAATTGGATGATATTCTTGTTCGTTATTCACTTACAGACGATCAGAGTAAAAGACTTCACGGATATCTCAGACAAATAACCGATGATGAAAAAATATGTGATTATATTAAGTTCCTCGTTTGGACACAGTGCGACATAAGACGATACGAATACTTCATTGACTGCGACAACAATCTAAACGGAGCAGCTTTGGGAGAACTCGGCGAGACATTGGAATTCTTTATGCTCTTATCCTGTATCGCATATGCTAGGATTGATCTTGAAAACAGAATGATCCCCAAAGAACTTTATGAGCAGATTCCGTATCGTATGCTGGATGAGATAATTGGAAGATATAAGGAAAAAGAAACTTTGCGAATTCTTGATATCCCGTGGAAGCTCAATTTCTTTTCTCTTTCGATATATCTTTTTGACAGATTCTTATTTGTACCTTGCAAGTTCGATGACCCGTTTTGTTTTTACAGAGGGGAAGACGGCGAGGTTATCGGAGTGGCTATGGGTGGTCTCAATGTGGATGATATGGGACAGCTTATACACGATGACGAGGAACTGTCAGATCCAAACGGAGAAAAGAACGGATATTACTACGGAAGGTTTTCTGAAAAAAGAAAAACTGCCTTTACCACTACATTTAAGGAAACAGATACAGAGATAATCGGAAGCCGCATTTCTCCATGCGGAACAATAACGACAAAATCCATTATCTTAAGCAAAGAAAAATATAAAAAGATACTTGAAAGAGACGACTGGATGATAGGCTTCCATATCCCTTCGGGAGACGGCTACACCCCGCAGAGAGTAAGAAATTCAATGACTCTTGCGTGGAAGTTTTTTGAAAAGTATTATCCCGAGATTCCTTTCAAAGGTTTCTGGTCCTCAAGCTGGTTGTACGACGGAAGACTGTCGACACTGCTTCCGGACGACAGTCGTATAGTAAAAGTTCAAAGACAGTTCTTTAACTACACGGGTGGCTGGAACGGAGAATCAACTTACTATGAACTGTTCGGAGATGCAAAGCTTCTTATCGACGAGGTACCGCAGGAGAGTTCACTGCAAAGAAAGCTTGCACAGTGCCTTAAGGATGGCAAGAAATTCATCGATACGGGAATGGTTTATTTCCCTGAGGAACTAAACAAAGATTACAACAGACCAATCTATATAACAGACGAAGATCTTAAAGAGCAGGATGAACTTTATGTAAGAACGGGCTGGAAAGGAGGAACGTCATGAAAGCTGAATTAAAAAGACACTGGCAACTGTACCTCATGTGCGTTCCCGCGATAATCTATCTCATAATGTTCTGCTACATTCCGTACGGCGGACTGTGGATGGCATTTACCGACTACAACATAATCGACGGAATATTCGGAAGCCGTTTCGTGGGTCTTCAAAACTTTAAATACTTTTTCTCGGGAACGGGAATGGGTCCCAAGGTTATAGCCAATACGCTTATTATCAATGCATGGGGACTTGTACTTGGAACAATAATTCCGATTACGATTGCGATCTGTTTTAACGACGTACAGAACAAATTTTATAAAAAGATATCTCAGAGCATCATGTTTTTCCCGTACTTCCTTTCATGGGTTGTTGTAGGTGCGATAATCTATGCGTTCTTTTCAACAAGTACAGGAATAATCAACCAGTGGATCGCGGCAAGAGGCGATGAGATCATCAGGTGGTACGCTGAGCCTAAGTATTGGAAACCGATCATCATTATCGCAGATGTGTGGAAGTGGTGCGGATACAACTCGATCATATACATGGCGGCAATGACCAACTTTGATAAGACACTTTATGAGGCGGCACAGGTTGACGGAGCCAATAAGTTTATGCAGATAATGTATATCACACTTCCGCTCCTTAAGCCAACGGTTGTAGTGCTCATGCTTATGTCGATAGGTAGGATCTTCTTCGGAGATTTCGGAATGATCTACGGTATAGTCGGAAACAACTCACTTCTTTATGATGAGGTTGCAGTCATCGATACTTATGTTTACTCATCGATGAGAACGCTTGGATTTTCCTATACCACAGCGATAGGTCTTTTCCAATCCGTAATGGGACTGATACTCATTACGATATCCAACCATTTCGCTAAAAAAATAAATGAGGGGGAGGGACTGTTCTGATGGAAAAAAGAGCAACGATGAAAGTAAAAACCTCCGCCGCGGATAAAGCGGTAATAGCGTTCTCATATATATTTGTGGGATTTATCGCGCTGATATGTTTTATTCCGCTCCTCATGGTATTGTCGGTTTCATTTTCCAACAATACGGCGGTAGTACAAAAGGGATACTCAATATTCCCAAGAGAATTTACGTTGAACACGTATCTGTATCTTTTTGCACACAGTGGTATGAGGATACTAAGATCCTATGGAGTGACGATCTTCGTGACCGTTGCCGGAACGTTCCTTGCGATGATAGTGACAAGCATGTGTTCTTTTGCATTGTCCATAAAGAACCTTAAGTACAGAAATGCAATATCGTTTTTCTGCAACTTCACGATCATCTTTTCAGCAGGACTTATTCCGTGGTACTACATCTGTGTTAACTGGTATGGGTTCTCCAATAACTTTAGAGCACTTATATTCCCGTTGATACTGAATATGTTCAACATGTTCCTTTTAAGAACATATTTTTCGCAGGTTCCGTTTTCGCTTTATGAATCTGCAAGGATTGACGGAGCCGGATACTTTACGATATGGCACAAGATAGCGCTTCCGCTTACCAAGACGGGTATGATGACAGTCGGAATGATGTATGCGCTCTGCTACTGGAACGACTGGTGGAATGCTCTCATGTTTGTGGACAACAGGGACTACTTCCCTTTGCAGTACTATCTTTACAACATTTTGTCTAACGTAAATGCCATCAGCTCGGGACGAATTCCCGCAGGCGCGGCAGCGAATATTCAGCTTCCCGCAGAGACGGTAAAGATGGCGGTAACTATTGTGACTATCGGACCAATCATATTCCTTTACCCGTTTATACAGAAGTATTTCGTGGATGGAATCATGGCAGGTGCCGTTAAAGAGTAAGTTAAAGATGTTTCTTTAATTATAAGGAGGGTTAATATGAAAAAAAGGCTTATGAAAGCAATGGCTACTTTGCTTGCTGCAACGCTCATGCTGACAGGCTGCGGCGGCGGATCCAAGGTGGCTTCCGGCAAGACTCCCGAGGATAACGGAAAAGTTCGTATCCTGTATCCCGGAGAAGAGACGGATGCAATGGCAAACTTCATTAAGAACGAACTTAATCCCAAGTTAAAAGAAGAGATCGGCGAAGAAGTTGAGATCGTATACAAGGGATGGGATCAGTACTGGGAGCAGAAAGATATCATGCTCGCAGCAGGTGAAGGCATCGATCTTTACTGGGACGGACTTGTTGATATCGGTATCATGGTAAATAAGAAACAGTGCCAGCCTCTTGATAAGCTCATTGAAGAGTATGGTCAGGATATGAAGAAGGTATTACCCGATTCACAGCTTTCAGGTGGTAAGGTAGGAGGAATCCAGTACGGTATTCCTTCAGCTTATGCACCGAGTTCTGCTATGTTCCAGCTTGTATGCGTAAGACAGGATCTTATGGATGAAGTCGGAATGACAGATATCAAGACTGCAGATGATCTTGCAGAGTATGCAGAGAAGGTTAAGGAAGCTCATCCCGAGCTCAGCGGACCTGCAGACATTATCTACAAGCCTCTTACAAGATATTTCCAGGATGAGCAGCTCACATGGTGCTCAGCAGGTGACACGGTTGTATATGGCGAAGATTCCAAGAAGGCCATGAACTTCTTTGAGACAGAGACCTTCAAGAAGGTTGCTGATTTTAACAGAAGCATGTATGAAAAGGGTATCTACAGAGACGAGCTTACAACCAACTACAACGAGCGTGACAGCCGTATGCAGCAGGGTACATATATTTGGGTAGAAGGATCTCTCGGAAAAGAGAATGAGATCATCAGTGCGGTTCGTGCAAATGCACCCGAAGCAACTCTTAAGAGCTATCTTCTTAAGCCTGATGAGCCCAAGTATCTTATCTCTTGCGGCGGTGAGGTTCTCTGCGTACCTTATTCAGCTAACAATCCTATCGGTGCAATCAAGTTTATAAACTGGATCTACACAAGCCAGGATAATTACATGTTTGCACTCTATGGACCCGAGGGTGAGAACTACACAATGAACGGTGACAGAATTGAGCTTAAGGATCCTGCATTTGAGGGATATTTCTACGAATGGATGTTCCGTAACGTTAACTATCAGAAGTTCACATCAGACGTTCCCGAAGAGTTCATCGAGAGCTATCAGAAGTGGGATGACGGTGCGATTCCTTCAGATGTTATGGCATTCTATTTTGACAATACCAATGTGAAGAATGAGCAGACAGCTCTCGGCGAGATCTGGAACAAAGAAATCCAGCCCGTTATCTGCGGTTATGTTTCATATGATGAGGCTCACGACAAGATTGCTCAGGAACTTAAAGACGCAGGTATGGACAAGTACCTTGCCGAAGTTCAGAAGCAGCTCGATGAGTACTTTAAGACCGAAGGAAAGTAATAAGATTTATGAGTATCGATATTCTTGGAATAGTTAATAATTTCAAATTGGAAGGGGACTTCATTTACAGTGAAGTCTATGGCTGCGGTCATATCAATGATACTTACGCCGTATATTTCAAAAGAGATAATGAAGCCCCTATTCGATACATTTTGCAGCGCATCAACACACAAATTTTTGATGCAAAAGAGCTTATGGAAAACATCTGCCTTGTTACCGATTATCTGAAGGATAAGATAAAAGAGGAAGGCGGAGATCCGGCAAGAAACACGCTGACTATCATCCCTACTGTTGACGGAAAGCTGTACTATGAAGACAGCGAGCACGGCTGCTGGCGTATCTATAAATTCATCGAAGATACTATAACCTATCAGAGCGCAGCGGATGAAACGGTATCAAGAAATGTCGGAGCGGCTTTCGGACATTTCCAAAAGCAACTCGCAGACTTTGATGCGAAGAAGCTTTTTGAGATCATACCGAATTTCCACAACACGAGGATGAGGTTCGATGCACTTAAGAAGGCGATTGATTCAGACGTTAAGGGCAGAGCTGAGTCTGCGAAAGATGCAATTTCTTTTGCCCTCGAAAGAGAAAAGTACTGTGACGTTGTAACCGATAAACTTGGTACAAAAGAGATTCCGTTTAGGGTAACTCACAACGACACCAAGCTGAACAACATCCTTATCGACCCTGATACGGGTAAGAGTGTATGTATCATAGACCTTGATACTGTAATGCCCGGTTCGGTGCTTTACGATTTCGGTGACAGCAACCGCTTTGGATCAAATACAGCGCTTGAGGATGAGACCGATCTTTCCAAGGTTTCTTTTGACCTTAAGATATTTAAGGCATTTACGGAAGGTTTTCTTTCGGAAGTAGGAGATATACTTACAGATACAGAAAAAGAGCTTTTGGCATTTTCATGCATTTTGATGACATATGAGTGCGGAATAAGATTTCTTGCCGATTACCTTGAAGGAGATGTTTACTTCAAGACCTCTCACAACACGCACAACTTAGAACGCGCAAGAAATCAGTTTAAGCTGATAGAAGATATGGAATCAAAGCTTGAAGAGATGAGGGAAATAGTAGGATAAATAGAAAAAAGGCTGTTACGTTTATGAGATTCATAAGCGTAACAGCCTTTTTTATCATCTATTATTCACATCAATTATTCAGATCTATATAACCTGTCGCAAAATTAAGTGAAGGATCCTGCTTGCAGACAAAGTTGATATTGGCTTTTATATCTCCGTCCGTTAAATTGTCATAATCAGATTTGATAGGAGATAAAGCACGAGATCTAAAGAAGCATTCCTTGGGAAGAGTTGCTTTGTTGATGATAAAAGAATCCGTCACTTCACCGTCAACCATTAAGTCGTCCGAGGTTATAGTAAAATTTTTGTCTGTCTTATTGATTATGGTAAATACGTATCCTGAGCGATAATCATTTTTCTCATAGACACTAAAGATATCAATGAGGTCATTTGAGAAGACGGGGGTTAAATCTTCAGTATCAGGTGTGTATCTGAAATCTGATGTAGTATGGATGATTACAGGATCTTTTGACTCAATAAGAGTATCGTATCCTTTTTTTGTATATACTTTAAGATTATTGAAAATCAGCTCGCTTATCTGATCGGAATCTCCTCCATAATACATTTTCTCATAGATAACAACATGGCTGCTCTTTTTAAAAGTATCATAAAAGAGACTGCGATCTTCTTCAGACATACCGCTGTTTCCGCAACAATAAAGACTGGCAGTGACATCTTTATCAGTACGGTTCTCTATATCAAATTCAAGTACAAATCCACCATAATATGATGAATCATTATGGTATTTGTTGTCCGTATAAATACCTGTCAGAGCAAGCTTAAAATCATCGGTATCGCAGATGATACCGTCACCTTCTACAGAGTAATCGGTTTTAGTGTAACCTTTATATTTTTTTTCTATAGTTTCCGATTTTCTTACACGTGAAAGAGGATCAGAGAGTATGAAAAGTATTCCGAATCCTATTAAAAAGGCATTGATTGCAACAAGAGCAATAATAGTCTTTTTGATATGTCTTAGAGCCTTTGCTGATTCTTTCTGAGCCTTAAGTTCTCTTTGGTCTATTATTTCTTTGGTCTGCTCATTAATGAATTCACTTTTTACGTTGAATTTTGAAGTCCATTCAATATCTTTGTCATAGGCACCGCCGCACTGTGGGCATACTTTGTGAATTTTGGTGTTGATTTTTGCTCCGCAATAATCACAAGATATTATCGGGTCATCAATCTTGAGATTTCTGGCTTGTTGTTCGGCAGCTTTTTTAACTTCATTTCTGCTTATAATATTGGATTTGATCTTGCAGTAATGGATTATCTCGATAATAAGATATATAAATAATCCTATAATTAGTAAAATAATAGGCATAATACGGAAACTTTCTTTTTAATGAAGGCTGCGTTAGTTCTAATCAAACTAAAGCAGCCCGGTTTTTTGCAAAATATATTATTGTTGATTAAGCGCTCTGCTTAAGTGACTCTGAAAGAGATGAAAGTCTGTCGAGAATGACCTGTAAGCTTCTCTCCTGGTCGGGGATATTCTTTAATTTCTTTCTGATAGAGAACACAGTCTTTTTCTTCTCGACCTTTATAGCTGCTCTCTTTACAAAAAGCTTATCGCTGATCTTTACCTTAGTAATCTCGCTAAGATTGATAGAACCGGTTCCCATGATCTTGTCGTTCTTAAGACCACCGAATATTACGTAATTGATCTTGCTCTGTGTAAGACCGATGAAGCAAGGGCGGGGAGCGCCGCCAAGAAGAGCTCCGAGAGCACCAAAATACATCATAATAGGGAACTTTGGTGTCAACTCCGCATAAGCCGCTGCTTCATAAGTTTCTCCGTTCTGAAGAAGCGGGTTAAGCATCTCATTCATCAATTCAGGTCCAACTTTTGCCATTTTTTTCTTTCCTCCTATATGCATATAAAAAAAACACAACATTGTGATTCTAACATATTGGAAAAGGTGATGCAAAATGTTAAAATATGTTACAATAGAATTACAAAACGCTTATACATAGAAGGAGATATATATTATGAAAAGAAAAACCATATTGATACCTGCGCTTATAATGGCGGTAACTGCGCTTGCTGCATGCAGCTTTGGTAATGAGCAGGAGAATGATATATCAGAAGAGAGTACTTTAGCTACGACACAGAGTAATACGGAAGAATCGATTTCCAAGACGAGCGGAACAGATGATACCGCAAAAACTGAAACAGATGACGAGCAAGTTCCTGACAGCGATTTCTTTAGTTATGAGTTGAAAGCCGGAAAGACCGCAAAGGTTGATCTTGGAAAAGACGGAACGTTTGATACTATCACGCTTAACAAAGAACATTCAGATAAGTATGGTATTGATTTCTATAGTCTGGAAGTAAATGATCAGATAATAGATATTCTTTCAGAAGAGGATGCACCTTATTTCCAGAGCGCAAATTGCTACTTTGTACATAAAGATGAGTTCGATTCTCTCTTTGTTTCATTGGAAGGTGATGCCGGAAAGAGGCAGGTTGTCAACTATATGTGGACAGGCGCTTCGATGGAAAAGGGAGAGACGGTTGACGGCTTTAAATATTTTGGTATAGATGAAGCCGAAGGAGCTGTTATGCTTACCGAGGAATTGGATATGATAGATAAGTGGGAAGTTGCCACAGATTATTACTTTGTTTCAGGCGGACTTAGCACTGCAGATAAATTCCGTACGATAACTAATCCTAAAGCATTAACTTTAAAGCAAGATGTTGAATTTGAAGATGATGAAAGCGGCGAAGGCCCCAAGTCAGCTAAGGCCGGTGATAAGATAAGCCCAAGCTGCTTGGCATATGGCGATAGCGTAATGGGATTTACCGATGAAAACGGAGAATCACTTGGATATCTTTCAATAGATCAGAAAGAAGAAAACGGTGAACAGGTCTTCTATTTTGGCGAAACAAGCGCAAAAGATCTATTTGAAGTGCAGTGATAGAGTAGCAATCATCGGGATGCTATGCGGTAATGGCCGATAATTTTTCCGTGTGAAGAAAGGACATCTTCTTCATACGACGCCTGATATGGGCTTGCGTTGTGAAGAACAAAAGGAATGCCCTTGCTGTTTCTGTGATCGGAAATAACACCGACATGGTGACTCCATACGACAATATCACCGGCTTGCCAGTTTTTAAAATCCGTTGGATCCGTTGTGAGTGAATCCGCGGTATGTGAAAAATAAACCTTAAGATTGACTACACGTCTGAAATCGATCTTATCATCAGGTTTGTCAATATCATAATCATCAGGATTGGCCTTGATATCTTCATCTACGAGTTTTTGAAGGTCATATCCGCTGTTTAACAGAGCAAATGCTACTACGTCTGTGCAAACTCCGTATTCATCATCCGGATAACCACTTTCGTAGTATTTGCTCTTATATTTTGGTTTTGTTTCGATATAACTTCTTGCGGATGCGATTATATCAGAGCAATCATCTATTCCGTCTTTGTCTTTGTCGGATAAACTGTGATGATATTCAATGCCGAAATCCTCATCGGTGTATTTTTTATGAGGTATATAGTTATATTTGTATGCTAAAAATATTCCAATTCCAATGAGGATCAGGAACAATGGAATTATTATCGGTTTTCCTTTTTTAATTAATTTTCTAAGTGACATATCTCTTTCCTTTTATAACTTTAAATTTTCTTTATATAAAAATATTTGCTGAGCTTTGGATCTTCATCTTCACGAACAAATTCAAGTTCATATCCAAGTTTCTTATAAAACAAGGGTGCCTGAAAACCAAAGGTTGTCAGGGCTATTTTTTTATAACCTTTTCCTTTGTAATTATCCTCTACGGCGCGAACAAGTTTGCTTCCGACTCCGCCTTTTCTGCAATTCTTACCAACGATAAGATCTCCGATGTGAACCTCATTGTAGTATGCGCGTCCTGTGAGGACTCCAAGTATTTCCCCTTCGTTTTCAGCTACAAAGCAAAACTCTTCATAGTTAAGTTCTACTTCGCACTGCGTAGCGTATCCTGAAAATTCTTTATTTACGAATTCGTTTATTCTGTTATCTTCTTTAGCTAATTTGATTTCCATATTCGCTCCTGTTTTTTTGTCTTAGTGTGATTTTAAGTATACAACAATTGAGAAGGCTATTCACTCTCCGCAGAAAAATAGTTTACTTAAAATACCGGTTGCATCATTATAGGATTTAATAAGCGCTTCGGGGCAAAAGAGCTTCGAATATACGGATTGGTGCTGTCTATGATCTGTGTTGTTAAGTTTATTATGATTGATATTACTTATGAAAACACTATCGGACGTGCCATAAGCTTCCTTATAAGCGGAATCTTGTGCTTCGGAATCAGTGCAATTTACAATTATTTTGAAAAGCAAGGACAGCAGTAATAAGACACAAACAAAGAGTCGGATGCTTGTATGATCGTCATAAAAGTATCCGGCTTATTTTTTCTTGACATATATCGGACATCGATATAGTATATAGATAGCCGATATATAGATGTTCGATATAAGGAGGTAAATATGACGGTTGATAAATCTCTTTTAACGGGAAGTATGACAATGCTTATTTTAAAATTACTTTCTGAAAAAGATATGTATGGATATGAAATGATAGATACTCTGAGAAAGAGATCGGAGA
>JAEEGK010000933.1_pt1 | contig 73107 bp, 67 predicted proteins | sample 8958771 | NCBI WGS metagenome assembly JAEEGK01 (sample SAMN16246547, study PRJNA631951) | gut metagenome | biome: gut microbiome; feature: rumen; material: SC-attached | host: Bos | place: Iran: Karaj | collected 2018-10
AAGCCTTCTCGGGATACCCTTCTACGATCCAGGTTATCTGTTGAAACAATTCATCTCTGAATTCTATCAGTTTCCTTATGGCTTCACCGAACGTGACTTCTTTAGATAACAATTTCTGTATTTCTTTATTCTTTTCCGACCAATCTTTATCCATAAGCTTTATTCCGATTTCTTCTCCGATTCTTTGATTCTGCAGTAATCCTCCGCATCAATTCCAATATGAATATAATCTTTCGGCTTCGAAAAATTTTTGCTCAAGCAAACTACAGTCTCGACGTTGTTACGCTTGAGCAACACCTTGCCACCGGTTTCAGCGTCATAATCTATGCTGAATCTTAATCTGTTTCACTACGAGATACATTAACCGATTGTGCACAGCTTGCCGCGAAGAATATATCCTATCTTCTCATAACATGCATTTGACGCCTCATAATCTGCATCGGTATAAAGCATCGGTATATATCCTTCTTCTTTCACTTTCATCGTAACCTGATAAACAAGATTTTCCGCATAGTGTTTTCTGCGATACGCGGAGCGTGTGAACACGAGGTTTATCGATGCCATATCTCCGGTAGGTGCATACTTACAGCTTGCTACACTGTACCCCTGCGCATCCTTCCAAAGATACATATTGCCCGTTTGGATAAACTCTACCGCGTCTTCCCGGTAACCCGAAATATCCTTCTGGTCAATGCTTAGTTCCTTATGGAAGCTATCCAGGAAGTCAACCAATTCTTCCAAGTCCTTCATCTCACAACGGTAGAGGCCTCCATCTGCCTCTGTTTCCGGTCTGATAGGATCAATGCAATCGTATGCATACATATTTGTAGTGATTTTAAATTCTGATCCATCTTCCGCAGCACGTCTTATGAAATACTCGGCCAGTGAATACTTGATATTAAAATGATGTTTCCCATCGAATAAATCGTTTTCTTTTGCCAGGCGATATGCCTGCTCCATTTCCTCTTCCGAAGCATCATCCGGTGTCCAGATCCAAACCGGGAACGGCTGCCCCGTAAAGCAAAGGATCAGCCGCTCATGATCCGACAGCAGCAGTTTGCATGCTCCGCCCATGATCCGCTTAAGCACGAAGAATGTGTATTTGTCCGCTTCTAGAAGCTCATAGTCCCTTTCATCAACATAAGTATCCATCATAGTTTTATCAGCATCTCCCATCTACCGTTACGCTTACCGTTTTCTCTGCGGATCAGTCCCTTCTCCTGCATTTCAACTGTTCTTCTTTTGATTGTCCTCTCAGATTTTCCCGTAAGCTCCGCAATTCTCTTTTGAGTTGCTGAAGGCTCTTTCTGTAGTACTTTTATTATTGCCATTTCCTCAAGAGTCATCTTCATAGTGCCATTATGGCACTTTGTGTTTGGCACTTTGGCACTTTGAATTGTACTTTGTTCCTTCTCCCAAAATACTATTTTACTATAGTGATGAATTTTCTTCAAGAAATATGAACCGCCAAGTCACATTTCATTGCAATAAAAAGAAGACTCGCATTATTTCATGCTAGTCTTACATCTCTGTTTCCTTCTCTTTGAACTATTTCTATTTTGGAAACAGTTGCCTCTTTCTCCAATTCACCTTCATCGTATATATTCGAAAGGTGCTTCGATATATCCGGCACATTGACACCAAAAAGCTCTGCCATCGCCTTCTGTGTTATCCAAATACTCTCGTCTTTAATGTATGCATCAACAGAAACATCTCCTTCATCTGAATGATAGAGAACCATTTCCATCTGCTTATCAAAATCTCTCATAGAAGGTTATCCTCCTTCCCTTTCACCAATTCCTCATACTTCAACTGGTAAGCAATAAGTCTGGGGATGTATTCCGGTGGTGTTCTCCTTCCCGCTTCCCATTCTGCCTAAAGCCCTTTACAATGCTAACTTGTGTGTTTGTCTCCTCCATGCATTCGCGAAGTGCGGTTTCTTATTCTGTCTCGTTCTCTTCAACATGCCCTTTCGGAAAACACACCACATCATTAGTCTGTTTTACCAGAAGGAAATACGGTTCATTGTTTTTTATCATATACGGGATGACCCCGCAGGATTTTTGTTGTTTCATGTATTCTCCTTTTTCGTTTTGAACTATTCGGAAAAACCGAATAATTGACTCCCTGCGTCTGTTTTACCTACATATGGTCAGTAAAATTCATCTTTCTTGTCTGTTCGTATCTCTTTGCCCTAAATGATTTTTTCATGCATTCAAGTCATAAATTTCTATCCATTTTAGGGGAATTTACCTTTTCATATTTTTTAGCCTGAGCTGCAACTTTTATCTGTGCCTGTTCCCAAACTTCTTCAGAAACCAAAGCTTCATGAAGTCCATCTACAAGCAGATAATCATCCTTATAAACCTGACGATAATTATTTCTTGTTCCATGAACCTTTTCTGTTCTTCTCCTGCCATAAGCAATTTTACCGCAATAAACAGGATTTTGAATAATACGTCGAATGAGCGAAGCATCAAAAAGCGGATTCTTTCCATTTTGCCTTGTAATCTTATGAATCCCATGATTTTCTAAATATTTTGCGATTCCGTTTGATCCCATATCTGTATTAACGTACTGATCAAAGATTGTTCTGATAGCTACAGCTTCCTCTTCATTTATTTCAAGCTTTCCATCAACCAAGGCATATCCATAAGGAGCGAAGCCGCCATTCCACTTACCTTCTCTAGCCTTTTGCATACGGCCTTCCATAGTCTGTACACGTATGTTTTCACGTTCAATCTCAGCGACTGCCGACAGTACAGAAATCATAAGTCTTCCTGCTTCTTTTGATGAATCAATACCGTCCTCGACACAGATCAGATTCACTCCAAAGTCTTGCATAATCTGAAGTGAATTGAGAACATCAGCTGCATTTCTGCCAAATCTGGAAAGTTTAAATACAAGAACGAACGACACATCATCTTTTCCGGATTTGATGTCCTCCATCATATTGTTAAAGGCAACACGTCCCTCAATAGATTTGCCAGACTTGCCTGCATCTTCATACTCGCCGACTATCTTATATTCATTGAATTCACAAAAAGCCTTCATCCGAGACTTCTGCGCATCCAAAGAATATCCGTCTATCTGCATAGCTGTTGAAACACGAGTATATAAATAGACCTTTATTTTTTCTTTACTCAATCAGAATCACCCCTATTTTACTTAGACGTTTGTATAGCCTTATTGATGAGATTGTTAATTACATCTTTACCCTCTATCTTATTTATTCCGAAACATTTCTTTCCTGCATCCTTAAGAGATGCTCCAATATGATACCCCTCCGCACCATCTATAATCATGAAACGGTCATGAAATGCCGTTGTCTTTTTTACCGTTAATGTAGGATACTGAACATTAAAATTTGCAATGTCCTGTGCAGATATCTTTGCACTCGGAAGTGTATATGCAAAAACATTAACCCCTATGCTTTTCTTTGCCAGTATATTTAATGTGATCACATCAACATACCCGTCAATCAAGATTATTTCCTTTTTTGCGTGTCCAATAATATCTGTCAATAAGCTGAAAGCATCAAATATCTGACCATCAAAGAAAATCTTCTGATTTTCTTCCTCATGATTTGCCATATACTCAAATATCCTGCCAAACTTCTCATCTGTATCTTTTTGATATTCCAACTGCTTCAGTTCGATAGCATTAATCTTCTCAAACATTAGAGCATTATTAGCAATGAAGTGACGCATCTCCTTAAAAGCACGCATTATATAAATACTCTGCTTAGTGGCCAATTCACCCTTTAGAACCGTTGCTAACATATAAATGCCCTGTTCTGTAAAGGCATATGGAAATTTTCTACGACCTCCACCTTGTCCAGAAAAAAATGTGTTTTCTCGTGAAGTCACAAATTGTGACTTCACCAATTCAACTTCATCTTTTGTCAATTGAAACATAAAATCTTCCGGGAATCGCTCAATATTTCGTTTCACCTGCTGATTCATAGCTTTAAGCTCATATCCATAAATATCAGACAAATCACTATCGAGCATTACCTGTTGTCCACGTATCGTATATACATAGTTTCTAATAGATTCAACTGTGATTAAGTCTGTTGTATTTTTCATAAACACTATATTCCTTTGTATTTTCTTTTTTTGAAGTCACAAATTGTGACTTCATGTATTCTATATACAAACAAAGATGTTTTTTGTGGTCGAAAAAATCGACCGCAACCCACTGGTCCAAATTTTTAATCGAATAATTTTAACTACATATCCTCAAGGCTCTCTATCTTCTTCAGTGCCTCCATATATGCCATAAGCCGCTTTTGTTGTTCTTCCTTGAGGTTATGATAATCTTCAATCATCTGAACATCTCCTGGAGTAAACTTGCTCTCAGGACTTGCTGCTGCAATTTCCTCCTCGTCCTCAATTCCCTTTCCGGTAAGAAGTTGCTCAGGTGTGATTTGCAAAACATTACAGATGTCCATTATCTTTTCTACAGTAGGATTGGTCTTTCTCTTTTTCCATTCGCTTATGGTACTCGTTGAAATCCCAACCTGCTTTGCAAAATCCGCCTGTGTCATATTACGTTCCTGCATAACCTTTATAATTCTTTCACTGATGATCATGAGTAATACCTCGCCATATAATTCACTTATATAACATTCATATTTGTGAATCAATTGTATCACTTCCTATGACTTTCTTCAATGAGCTACTTCTCTTTTTTGTGACGTAATCTCATATATGCTTTGGGATGTAGTAGTAATCTTGAAAATAACTTGGGGGAAATAAAGCTTTGAAGTGTAAATTATCAATTCAGGAAAAACTAAAAGATTTGAGAATAGAAAAAGGCCTGTCTCTGCAAGAATTGTCAGAGCAGACCGGAATATCCAGAGCATCACTGGGAAATTATGAAACAGATGATTACAAAGAAATCTCTCACAAGGCCATCATCACACTTGCGGATTTTTATGGAGTAACATCAGACTAAGGATGCGTCAGATCCGTAAATGCCTTCATCAAATCGTCATAGTCCGCCTGACTCCCGGGCATCATAATATCATTTCCCGCCTTGATACTGCCGGAAGCACATGCCAACGGATATTTATAAACTTTTCCTGTCGGGATTCCGGATATCACCCAATCTGACATCACGATTCCTTTAAATCCCCATTCTTTTCTCAACACCTGCTGGATCAAATCTGCTCTTTGGGAGGTATGTTCCCCATTGAGCAGATTATAGGAGGTCATGACCGCTTGAGGCTTTGCTTCCTGCACAGTGATCTTAAATCCTTTTAAATAAATATCCCTGAGCGCGCGTTCACTGACGATGCTGTTGGAGTGGAAACGGTTCGTCTCCTGATTGTTGCACGCGAAATGCTTAATAGCCACGCTACAGCCTGGATGTTTCTGCACGCCTTTCGTAACTGCCGCCGCAATCTTCCCACTCACAAGAGGATCTTCCGAGTAATACTCAAAGTTCCTTCCGCACAGCGCACATCTCTGGATATTCAGTGCCGGAGCAAGCCATATATGTACTCCGAAGCATTCCATCTCATTTCCTACTATGTCCCCGCACTCTTCGCACAAATCAGGATTCCAACTCTGTGCCAGCGCCGTTCCTACAGGGATTGCCGAGCAATACTGATCGTGTATCGTTCCGTTTCTGGTTTTTTCATTCTCTTTCCCATTAGTCATAAGAGCAAGTGCCTGTTCGTCAATGAAATCAAGAAATGTTGCCGGAATCTCGTCCCCAACTGCGTATACTCCCTGTTCATCTTTTCCGTACTGGCGACTGAGTCTTAACCCTGCGGGGCCATCGGCCATGACAAGTCCTGGGATTCCCTGTGTTTCATATAGCCTTGTAGTCTCTCCTGCAGAGCCTGCCACTACAAAGCTTGAGTTCCCGATAATGCTTTTACTCCCTTCGTCCAGGTATCTCCCGATGCAGAGATACGCCAGTTCTCTATTGCTCATGGCATCCAGAAGTTCGAGGAGTTCTTCATCATCAGGGTTTCCTCTCTGTTCAAAACTATCCACTAAGGTGCTGTTTGTCCTCCATGCATCTATATCCAAAGAAAACAAAGGAATCTGTCCGTCTCTAAGTTTTTGATCGATTTTTCCCTTTTCCTGAACGAGTAGTGAATGATCTGGCTTCCAGTCGCTAAAGTCCGCTTCTCCGCCTGCATGGTCAAGGCAGGAAACAATGATTTCCTTCTCCAGTCGGACTGCGCCGCATACCTCCGTAGTCCTGCTACTGTTTCCCATACGCAGAATATAATCTCCCGGCTCCAATATCTCAGTGCTTCTTTCTGTGTCAAAGGACACCAACTCTTTTATAGAAAATTTTAGAACAACTTCCTGTGTCTCGCCCGGTCTTAGTTCCTTCGTCTTTGCAAAAGCAGCTAGCGTCTGATACGGTTGATCCAGCCTCTCTGACGGGACAGATACATACAACTGAAGGACTTCTTTCCCTAATAGAATACCGATGTTTGTCACTGCTGCCCTCACCGTCACAACCGTTCCATCAAGGAATATTTTCCTAACAGAAGAAGTAAAAGTCGTATAACTAAGTCCATAGCCAAAAGGAAAGAGCGGTTCCTCTCCTGTGGAGTCAAAATACCGGTATCCCACATAGACACCTTCTTTGTATCTTGTGTCGTCCTCTTCTGCAAAATCCCCTATTATTCCTAACTTTTCTCCGCCCCATGTAGCTGCAAGTTTTCCTGAAGGATATGACCTACCGAGAAGCACATCCGCAAAAGCGTCACCTATCGTCATTCCTATCTGTGACAGCAGAAGAATATTGCTGATTTCCATGATTGGAGTCAAATCCAACGGACCGCCTGTGTTGAGAACAAGCAGAAAACGGTCATACCGCTGGAAAAGTGAAAGGATATCGTGAATTTCTGTTTTTGTCAAACGATAGTCTCCTTCGATATCTTTTCTGTCAGAACCTTCACCACTAATACGTGCTAGTACATAGATCGCAGTATCTCCTTCCCCCTCCATAGGAAGTTCATAATCCGGTTCCGGCATCACAGCACCCATACCGAACTAGATTGCTGGTATTCCTGCTTCCTTCGCCTTTTTCTTAATTTCTTGTACAAAGCGATGATGTGCCTCTTCGTGCACCCGGTCGTAAGCGTCCAGCCAGTTCTTTGTAGTAACTGTAAATCCAGCTTTTTCAAGCCCCTCTTCTATTGTTGTAAAATGCCGTACATTCACATCTCCGGAACCGGTTCCTCCTTTAACCGTTTTCCTCGCACCGCTTCCATACAGAGCGATTTTTCCTGCTCCTTTAAGAGGAAAACTACCGTCATATTTCAAAAGTACCATACACTCTGGAGATATTCTTCTTAATATTGTCATATGCTCTTTTTCATACTCATAAATATCACCCATTGTTACACCTTCTTCCTTCCATGTTCAGTTGTTAGTAAAATACTCAGTTAAATATTCATCCATTAACTGATAATATTCTTTTGTTTTGTCAGGATCGCCTGTTAAGCCATGTCCCGAATTTGGAAATTCCACAAAATCATGTGAGATTTTATACTCGTCAAGTTTATCTAATAGTGGATATTTCGCTTTAGGATTTACCATTCTATCTTTTGGACCATATGCTAACAGAATCGGAACTGAATTATCATTAATCATTGTTGCCACACTGATTTCATCAATAGCATTCTGGTATTCCTGCGTTCCAACATCCTCCGCAGTGAATGTTGTACCTGCAAGTGTATTTATAAAAAAAGCTTTTTCTTCATTAGTTTGCATATCCCACAAATCAGGTTCAAATGATGCCGGCCCCGTTTCTTCAAAAACAAATTTTATTGGTACAGGAAGCTGTTCAGGTTCTTTGTATGCCACCAGCATCGCAAGACACCCACCCGCAGAGCCACCGGAGGTAGCCATTTCATTTATGTGATAGCCTCGGCTTTCACATTCTTTCACAACAGAATGGACGGCAGTCATAAGTTCCTCATACATACCGAGAATGGTTGCTCCGTTACCTTCCGTACGATAAGTGTAATTAACGGAAGCAAATATATATCCCTTAGACGCTAGATACTGACCGTGCTTTCTGCATTCTACTAAACTCTTGTCACCACCTGTAAAACCTCCACCGTGACTGTAAAAAATCAAGGAATAATTATCTTTGCTATTATCAGCAGGAAAGTAGATATCAAAATTATTAAGAGGTTTATCCCCGTAAGTTAAGTTTTCGACAACATAACCAACATCTTCCGTAAAATTGACATCCAGATATTGATATCTCCTGTCAATAAGACGATTTGCAGAGATAACCACACCAATAATCACTGATACGACGAAAGCAACAACACAAATAAATATAAAAATAATAGTTTTCATCTTTTTTCCCATTCCTAAAAACCTCCAATAATTTTTGTCCCAATGATAAAACCTAATACTACTCCTATTGCAATAACAATAAGTAAAATAATTATTTTCTTCACTACTATTTCCTCCATTGACTGTCTCAAAATTAAATGCTATTATAGGAACAGTTGTTCCTATTTCCATAATATATATAAATACTGTATTGTCAACAAACAGAAAACAAATTTAACTTAAGCGGAACATAACACTACAATCTGTATCTTTTAGGGAGAGAGAAAATGAGAAGAAAAGATATGTCAACGAAATTTATAAAATCTTGTCTCGCTGAAAGTTTTGTGAAATTGCTTTATGAGAAATCATATTCTGACATTTCTGTAACAGATATCTGTAAAAAAGCAGGCTTTGGGCGAACAACCTATTATCGTCATTTTTCAAATCAAAAAGAAGAATTGCTAGATTATTTTTCAGAGTCAAGATTCACTGAATATAGAAATATGAATGAAACGTTATTTAAAGAAAACCAGGATTTGGCGATATTAACTCATATTTACAATAATAGGCAGTTTTTTATTTGTTTAAAAAAGCAAGGGTTATTTTATTATGTTTATAAAATGCTTCATCAAATGCTGTTTTGCAATAACCCGAACGACACAAGCGGAATGAGGTATATCAACGGAATACGAAGCGGATGGTTCTTTGGGGTTATTGATACGTGGATTGAAGATGAATTCAATATAACACCAAAGGAAGTACTATCAGTTACGGCAGATGCACTCGTTGTGCTTTTAACACAATCCAGTCAGACAAATTGAGACATTTGAAAGAAATCCGCCATTTTTTCTCTACCATCATGAAGGTTGACTCCTGACATCAATAGAATATTCCGAGCCGCTTTTTTAACCTCATTATCATTCAATAAAAAGTAACAATACATCATATATATGTCACGTATTTATTGTAATAAAAATCTCAGTATCATTTCTAATACTGAGATTTTTTATCATTATCTTAACTTAATGAGATGGAATAACGTCCTGTTTGTATACAAAAAACAGTGATTTGAGATATCTGCTTTCTTACTTAATCCATATTGAGATGGATCTCCTCAATAACTTCAAGCGTCTGGGAGTACAGGCAAGCACACTTAACGGTGCAGAACGCCTAGAACTGATACATCAGCAGTTCCATATGGGAGATGATGAGAAGTTCTTCTTTGACTGGAAATGGCTAGTGGGAAGCGGTCTTTCTGTAAAAGATTTTGTGGCTCCGGCAGGTATCAATTTCAAAAATGGCAGATTGTTCCAGATGGGAAATCTCTATGGCGCTATGAGTTTTTTAAGTATCACAGCTTCGGATATCTCAGACAGGATGCTTGCTGATTTTCTTGGCATGGAATCCAGCCAGATTGTGACCATGCATTTGCAGTCCGTTGATCAGACGGAAGCTATCAAGACTGTAAAGCATACCATCACAGAACTTGATCGAAGCAAGATAGAGGAGCAGAAAAAGGCAGTAAGAGCTGGTTACGATATGGATATAATCCCTTCAGATCTGGCTACTTACGGCAAGGATGCAAAAGCGCTTTTGAAGGAATTGCAGAGCCAGAATGAGAGAATGTTCTTGTTGACCTTCTTGGTACTTAATACCGGAAAGACGGAGCAGGAGCTTGAAAATAATGTCTTCCAGGCTAATTCCATTGCTCAGAAGCATAACTGTAATTTGATAAGACTCAATTTCCAGCAGGAGCAAGGACTTATGAGTTCCCTTCCTCTTGCCTATAACGAGATTGAGATTCAGCGAGGCATGACCACAAGCTCTACAGCAATCTTTGTGCCTTTTACCACACAGGAGCTGTTTCAGGCAGGTAATGAGGCGCTTTACTACGGCCTCAATGCTCTTTCCAATAATTTGATTATGGTAGACAGAAAGAAGCTGAAAAACCCGAACGGACTAATCCTTGGTACTCCAGGTTCAGGTAAATCTTTCTCTGCAAAAAGAGAAATCGCAAATGCGTTTCTGGTGACAGATGATGACGTAATCATTTCAGATCCTGAGGCAGAGTATAGTGCTCTGGTGAAAAGATTTGGCGGTCAGGTCATCAAAATCAGTCCTACCAGTACCCAGTATATCAATCCTATGGACATCAATATGAATTATTCGGATGATGATAATCCGATTGCCCTGAAGGCTGATTTCATATTGTCTTTAGCTTTCAAGCTCTTTCAGTAGTTTCATAGCTTTCTGATTAGCGCAGTGCAGATCTTCCTGGATATTCTCCAAGGTGTAATAGACATACACTCGTCCCTGATCATCAATCCAGTGATTCTTCTTGGATAGAGATACCCGATTAAGGAATAAGCCATATAGAACCTTGGCATCCGTTGAGAGCTTTGCGAACTTTTCATCCTTAAAAAGAATCTGTGGAATCATATAAAAGGCAAACTGCTCCGACTCTTCTTCTCGAAAATATCCAAAGTCCATAAGCGCCTCTTTATGAATTGCCTGTAGCAGCTTTCTTCTTCTCTCTGTGCTCAGCTACAATATTCTGGTAGCACGGAAAACAGAAGGTTCTGCCATTGCCATAAGCGCAAGGATGCTTGCAATTACAAGGTATGACTGGACCAATCTTTGGTTCTACACTATGAGGCACTCGCGAAATACCATTTTTGTTGAAGTTCTTCTGAACTTTTTTATATCCTTTATTCATCTTGGATATCTCCTTTCTCCATTGAAAAAGGCTCCCCATATTGGGAAGCCTCTCTCATCAATAATTACCGGATTTTACAAAGAAGTCTCATGCTTCTTGTTTGCAACTTTTGTGGCTGCATCCATAGCCGGTTCTTTCTTTGCAATCTCCTTCTTCTTTTCTTTCAGATCTCCAAGAACGGAATCCTTATCAGCTGAATCATGTTCAGCCTCGCGCTGTCTTTCCTCATACTTATCAGCCAGCTCAAAAATATGATTCTGACTATCGTAGTGGTAGACATGATCAGTAAGCTGATCTGCAGGCTCAACCTGAGTAGCATTGACCTCTTTGACCATATTTTCAAGCTCTTTGGCTGTCATCTGACCATTGTCTCTTACCAATAGCACCTCGTGGATACTGCTTGGAAGAACGAAGAAGTCACCGCCCATCTTTTCAGCTGCATCCTCCATGAAATTCGGATATGCGATAACTCCTGCGCCATGAATCTTATCAGGAACAGAAGCTACAAACATCTGCTCATCCTCCGGCGCTACCTCAGGAAGCATGCCAGGTGCAAGCTCACTCATCACTTCAGACATGCCTCTGATTTCAGAAGGTCTGATTTCAGGTGCATTTTCTAAAGCGTCTGCGCGAAGCTGTTCCTTGGTAATACCGTACTGATCAAGCATCTGATTGGTAATAAGAATAGTCCCATTACCGGAATCCGTCTGATCAAGGATAATGCGATATACAACCGCCATATCCTCCATCTTCTCATGAGGAACATTCTGAAGAAGATCTGCATTTCTCTCAGCAGAAACAACCTCCATAGAAAGCTTGCTCTTCATCTGCTCATAATCAGAAATGGAATCCAGATCGAACTGAGGCGATTCACGAAGCCCATTCTCAACGGCATCTGCAAAGCGATCCGCAATCTCAGCGATATCCGTACCTTTCTCATACTCGGCATACGCCTTCTCAATGCTGATGTTTACGCCAATCGCACTGTCTACCGGCTTTACCGTAATGGCATCGTAGCTGTCGTTCATCTTTTCTACTCTACGAGACTCGACTTCAACATCAGCTCCTCTGCCAGCAAGTACGTCCTTTAACGCATCCTGGAAATCTTCTTTGAAACGTTCATAATCCATATTCAGTTTTCTCCTTTTCTTTTTGCATTATCAATAGAAACACCGGCGCGCGCTTACCGAAATTGGCAATAAAAAAAGCGTCCGGCTTCGCGACTTTACAATCACGAGCTGACGCTCTTTACTTTGCCTATTTACTTTCTGCAGAAAAGGATCTCAAAGGAAGTTTTTTGCTTCACTTCATTAAATCCATTGTAATAATATCATAGGAATTTTCTTGTGAAAATGCATGGCAAGTGTATTCTTAGTGCCCTTTGGGTGTATTATTTGTACCTTTGACTCAAATCATATCTAAAAATTCTTTTATTGCTATTAGGACAGTATCTCCAGCATAGCAAATTATATGTGGAAAAGCACCTATTATAGAGCCAAATATCAATGCCTCTAAAAACATCTTCCAGTCAATCGGTGATGCAAACAAAAAGGTAAAGGATAATAGCACAAAGAGGCCTCCAATTATTCCGCAAACCAGACCAAGCACACCACTTGCAAAATGAACCATAGCTATAAGGACTGTCAAAACAGCCTGTACCGGTAAGAGAAGTATTCTCAATATTATACGGATGAAAACTCTAAATGCACTTATTGCCATCATAAATCCCCCTATTTATCCAATATCTGTTCTATAAACTTAATTACCTCATTTTGTTCTGTAGCATTCAGCTTAGAATAAAGTTGATAATACTTACCTAATCGCTTCATTCTGGCTTCTTCCTCAGAATTATTACCATAGAGCAGCCAATTACTGGACACATCATATAATGCAGAAAACTCTCGAATTTCTTCTGCAGATACTACTCTCTTGCCAGACTCAATCGCACTAAGAGTTGGTCGCGACATTTCCATAGAACGTGCTGCATCCTCTTGATGAATACCAGCCTTATTTCTTGCCTCTTTTAATCTATCAGCTATAGTTTTATCCATATTTCACCTCCATGTCAGCATTCCTGACATCTTTATAATAGCACATTCATTTTCCGATGTCAGCATTTCTGACATGAATATTCATAAATATTTCCAGACTCATGAAAATCATGAGCCTGGAATCATGATAAATATTATTTATGCTCTGTTACCTGCCCATTGCTCCAATAGCTGTAGAATCTGCATTTCCATCTCTCTAGCTGTTGTTTTCTGAGGGAAATATTTTTGAAGAATGCTACTGTCAAACACCACACGGTTTAGAGGATTTTTCTTTTCCTCGTCCATTATTCTTTCTATGAGTTCTGCAGTACAATTCCCTTCCTGACTTGATTTCTTCAATCGCTGTGCTTGTGATAATGACGGAGTAGTCTGTGCTATTTCCATTGCCTCATAAAACTCTTTCTGCTCTTCCGGCTTCATATAGGAAATCTCTACTGCAGGATTAAAAGCTATTTTCTTTTCATCTACAAGATCAAGAAGCTCTGGAATAAGATTGTTTAGCCTTACAAACCTCTGCACCGTTCTAGCACTTTCACCGGTTTGCTTTGCCAGCTCTTCATCTGCGCGTAACCTCGTGCCAACTTGACACGAAGTAAGATCTGTTCGCTTTCCCTGATGCTTTAGTGCCTCCATCTTCATTTTATAAGCCTTTGCCCTTTCACTTGGCAAAATATGTTCCCTCTGTAGATTAGAATCAACCATCAAAATGGTTGCTGTATCATCGTCCATTTCACGAATAATTGCAGGGACTTCTTTTTTCCCCGCCATGATGGAAGCATACCTTCTTCTGTGTCCAGAAATCATCTCGTATTCTCCATTACCATCAGGACGAATTATTACAGGTACGAGTACTCCGTATTCTCTAATACTATCAACAGTTTTTCTCATATCCTCGTCATCAAGCACCTTGAATGGGTGATTTTTAAACTCATGAATCTGATTGACCGGAATCATAACAACCTGCTCGCCGGTCTCTTGTCTCTTTTCTTCAGTTGTAAAAATATCTTCATAGCTCTTTAAGCTAATATTAGTTCCTCTTCTGGTCATAGCTAAGCACCTCCTGTGTTAATGATGAATAAGCTTCAGCAACTTTGCCTGAAGGATCATAAGCAAAAATGCTTTTCCCTTCTGCACTCGTCTCAGCAGCTCTAACTGATCTTGGAATCTCTGTCTCAAACACATTTATCTTGTTGCAGTAGGTATCACGAATTAAATTACTGATATCCTTGGCATAATTCGTTCTAGCTTCTACCATAGTAATTAGAATTCCTTCAATGCATAACTTAGGATTAATTTGACGCTTAACCTGGCTTATTGTTGCAAGTAGTTGTTCTAAGCCTTTTGCTGATAAGTAGTTTGCCTGAACAGGAACTAAAGTTGCATCAGCAGCTGCAAGAGCATTTACAGTTAGCATTCCAAGGCTCGGCATACAATCCAAAAGAATATAATCATAATCTTCTCTGAGTGTCTCTAGAAACTGCTTAAGAATACGCTCTCTATTCATAGTATTCACAAGTGATACTTCTAGCCCTGCAAGAGAAATATTTGAAGGGATTAAATCAATACCTTCCTGCTGATGGATCAACACCTCATCCAGCGCCACTGGATTTTCACTTATTGTTCCATTCAGAAGATCTGAGAGTGTAAGTTCCAAATCATCAGGTTGTGGATACCCCAGGCTGATCGTAAGTGATGCTTGGGGATCTGCATCTATTAGAAGCACCTTTTTCCCCTGTTTGGATAATCCGATCCCTAAACTTTCTACTGTAGTAGTCTTTGCTGTGCCACCTTTCTGGTTAACTACAGCAATAATTGTTGCCTTATTTTTCATACTGTCTCCTTCCAATTTGCCATATCATAACTGACCTTGGCTGTATAATAATGATCAATGGTTAGCGGTGCGTTGTAGATGGTGGTAAGTAAGTACTGCTTGATGTTACGGATATCCGATGTTTGATTCTTGAAACAATCCAAGATGTATTCCATATGGCTTGAATCCAATTTCATAAACTGTGCTTTTACAACCTCTGCTGGCTTATCCTCCCCGGATATCCGGATTGTCTTTGCCTTACTGTTAAGCACATCGACCATGATTTCAAGAATTTCATTAATCCTTCTGACTTCGTAAGGATTCCTTTGAGACAATATGTCTATTTCCAGCTTTTCTCTAAGATAATCCTCATATTGTTCTCGTAATCTCATCGAATCTTCCTTTTCCTGTGCCTGTACCACCTTTATCTTCGGAGATGCTGATTCCGCCGATAGATTGATTGGATTGGTATTAATAAAATCAGTGTTGTTATAATTAGTATTATTAGTGCATGATTTCCATGAGTCCGGACCTGTGATTATCACATTTCTAGATTCATGATTTTCATTAGTCTCAGAATCATGATATTCATGAGTCTGAATTATTCTTCTGTCAGGTCCATAGTCATGCAATCCGGTAGCAAAGTCCTTTACATAGATTTTTGTTGGCTTACCCTGACCTTGCTTTTGTCTTTCTATTAACCCGGCTTTATCTTCCAGCTCTTTTAACATCTTCGTTGCTTTCTGATTAGCACAGTGCATATCTGCCATAATCCTATCCAATTTGTAATAAATAAACACTTTGCCATCTTCATCAAGCCATCCATTTTTTGCTGAAAGAGATGCTCTGTCCAGCATTAAGGAGTAGAGAATTTTAGATTCCATCGTTATTCCTGCAAATTTTTCATCCGTAATCAAAATCTTAGGAATCTGATAAAAAGCAAATTGATCTGCCCCTCTGCCATAAAAATAATCAAAATCCACTGGCGTTCCTCCTTTCTTAGATTTGGAATAAAACAAAAAAAGACGCCTAACCCACAGGAAATGCTGTAAGTTAAGCGTCTTCCGACGATTCTTATTTTGTTTATATCAGACATATTCAAGTAGTGCACTACTGTCACGACGTAGGCTCTATTTTTGCACCTACTGTCACGAGTTCGACAGCTACAACTACCCGAATATACTTTTTCATGTGCTTTCCACGCTCAGAATAATCAGTCTTATCAAACGTGAAATGCTCGAAAAAGTGCGTAAATTCAAGGATTTCTATTAGTTCACTCTTGTGAGCAACACTACAGTCTCCACATGCCCTGTCCTGCTAAACATATCCACGGGCCGGATGACCTTAAGGGCATATCCATTCTCGATGAGATACTTTACATCTCTAACCTGGGTTTCGGGATTGCAGGAAATGTACACGATGCGATCCGGAGCCGCAGTACACACTGCTTTCAGGAACTTTTCGTCGCTGCCGGATCTGGGCGGATCCATAAATATTACATCAGGATTTAATGTTTTTGCTTCCTTTTCAAGAAATTCTCCCGCATCTCCCTTCAAAAATTCTACATTAGTAATGCTGTTGATTTCGGCATTTTCCTTGGCATCTCTCACTGCATCCGGATTGATTTCCACACCGATCACCTTGCCGGCCTTTTTTGCTGCGATCAAAGAAATGGTCCCTATGCCCGAATAAGCGTCAATTACTGTATCCGTGGAGCTGATATCACCCAAAACCACGGCAGCTTCATAAAGCTTCGCCGTCTGCCTCGGATTCACCTGATAAAAAGATTTCGGCGATATCTTAAAGGTGCAGCCGCATAGCTCGTCCATGATGTATCCTTTTCCGTATATGACATTTTCTTTATTTCCGAGGATCATTCCCGTCTTTCCCGGATTTATGTTGTGAACTATAGTTTCTATACAAGGATGCTTCTTGATCAGAGTCTGTACAAATCGGGACTTGTCCTTAAACTCAGGAACTCCGGTTACAAGGACCAGCATTACTTTTCCCGTCTTTTCTGCAACGCGGATATAGGCATGTCTCAAGACTCCCGTTTTAGTGTCCGGGTCGTAGCTTCTGGTACCTGTCAATCTCATCAGATCCAATATTGTTTTAATTATTGAATTTGCAACAGAGTTCTGTATCAGACAATCACTGCAGTTGACCACTTTACGGGTGTTCTCCTCGTACATTCCAGCAATCTGCCTGATCTCCCCTCTCCCTCTTTTTTCAAAGCTGAAGCTGGCATATATCTTGTTTCTGTAATGTTCAAAATTCTCATTTTTAATTATAGGAAGCTGCGTTACGTTCAAATCCTGATATAACTTTTTAACCTTATCACTTTTGAACTTTAACTCTGCTTCATAGGACATGTGCTGTAAATTACAGCCACCACACTTGTCGTATACAGGGCATTTCACTGCCACTCTATCCTTTGAAGGTTCAAGTATTTCAACAAGCCTTGCCCCGGTTCCTTCCTTCTTATATACAAGTTCTATTGTACATTTTTCTCCGGGTAAAACTCCGGCCACTTCAAACTTTGAATTGTTAAAGATCACCAGACCATTGCCTGATGGCAATAATTCCTTACATCTGACCGTATATTGTTTCGACATGGCAAAACTCCTTATTATAAGTATTTATAGGTTAAAACATTTTAACCCCACTTATTTTCAATTTTTTAGTATACAACAAAAACTTACACTTGACTACTTTAACGGATTGAATTATGATACACTGAAATGATTTTTCAAAGGAGAAAACTATGGCTAAGTACAAGATTAATACCACATGTGTACAAGGCGGATACACTCCCGGAAACGGAGAGCCCCGTCAGATCCCTATCGTTCAGAGCACCACTTTCAAATATAACACCAGCGAAGACATGGGAAAGCTCTTCGATCTTGAAGCAAGCGGCTATTTCTATACAAGACTTCAAAACCCTACCAATGACTTCGTAGCAGCCAAGATCTGCGAGCTTGAAGGCGGTACGGCAGCAATGCTCACTTCCTCCGGTCAGGCAGCAAACTTCTTCGCTGTTTTCAATATCGCATCCTGCGGAGATCACGTAGTTGCCTCCTCCTCCATCTACGGCGGAACCTTCAACCTCTTTGCCGTAACCATGAAGAAGATGGGCATAGATTTCACCTTCGTTGCTCCCGACTGCACAGATGAAGAATTAAATGCAGCTTTTCAGCCCAACACTAAGGCTGTATTCGGTGAGACCATTGCAAATCCCGCACTTACTGTTCTTGACATCGAGCAGTGGGCAAAAGCATCTCACGCTCACGGCGTTCCTTTTATTATCGATAACACCTTCGCTACACCTGTTAACTGCCGTCCCATCGAATGGGGTGCAGACATCGTAACCCATTCCACCACTAAGTACATGGACGGTCACGGCGCAGCTGTAGGCGGATGCATCGTAGATTCCGGAAAGTTTGACTGGATGGCTCATGCCGACAAATTCCCCGGTCTCTGCACCCCCGATGATTCCTACCATGGCATCACCTATGCCACCAAGTTCGGCAATGCAGGCGCCTTCATCACCAAGGCTACCGCTCAGCTCATGCGTGACTTTGGTTCCATTCAGTCTCCTCAGAATGCTTTCATCCTTAACCTGGGCCTTGAAAGCCTTCATGTTCGTATGGCAAGGCATTGCGAAAACGGTCAGGCAGTGGCTGAATTCCTTTCCAAGCATCCCAAGATCGAGTACGTTAACTATTGCGGACTTCCCGGGGACAAGTACCACAAGGTGGCTGAAAAGTACCTTCCCAACGGTTCCTGCGGCGTTGTAAGCTTCGGCCTTAAGGGCGGACGTAAAGCAGCCGAAGTCTTCATGAAGAACCTTAAACTGGCTGCCATCGAAACCCACGTAGCCGACGCAAGAAGCTGCTGTCTCCATCCCGCCAATGCCACCCATCGTCAGATGAACGACGAACAGTTGGCTGCCTGCGGTATCCTTCCCAATCTGGTTCGTTTCTCCTGCGGCCTTGAGGATAAGGAAGATCTGATCGCAGATATCAGTCAGGCTCTTGACAAAGTACAGGATTAGTCAAATCCTGATTTAACCGTGTCAAATGCGCTGTATCAAAGGCTTTCAGCCAAAATCATAAAATTACCAAAGACGGTTCTTTTCGAACCGTCTTTTTTTATCTTCCGTTTCTTCTATTCTTAACTTTTACATTTTTATACCCTGCTATTCATTACCTTCCCAGGCATATATCTTCTCAACGGGCAAATATTTTCCCAGTTCTTCTTTTGCAAACTCCACCATCTCTTTTGACAGATCTCCGTAATGGCAGGCTCCGTTTTCCGTTATGTATGGAAACTGTGTCACGGGACTCAACTCATTTGCGTCCCTCATTCTTTTCAACAGCTTGTTTGAAATTCTAAATACTCCTATGCTCGCATCAACAATATCTTCCGCAGAAATGGAATTAAATACAATTCTAAATAATTGTATATACGATTCTTTCCATCCCGGATGAAATATCATTGGATCAAAGCATAGCCTTACGGGAAAGCCTGCATCCTTTGCAGCCCTTAAAGCATCCAGTCTTTTTTCAACAGCCGGAAGTCCGACTTCCGCAAAACTTGTCACCTCTTTGGGTGAAATTGTCCACGCAAAAATGATATTGTCAGTATTTTCCGTAATATAATCTGTTTTTAACTTTTTATATTCCTTAAATATGGAAGAATTTCCGCTTTTAGTTCTTATTTCCACCTTAAGCTTCGGTCTCTTCTGTGCATAACTTACCCATTTTTCCACATAGTGTAGTTTTGACTCCATTGCCAAAAGATCTGTATCGTAGGAAATACACACATACACAGGAAACTTCTCCAGTAATCTGTCCAGTTCCTCAAAGTAATCCTCGAGATTTATAAAATATACCGGGTAACCACAGGGATAAAGCCCCTGAAGGAAGCAGTAATCACAGTCAAAGATACAGTTCTTCACACAGGAAGCATAATAAAAATGTTCATTTCCGAAGCTCTGGCAAAAGGGAGCTCCCGAATAAACCATAGCATCTTTGTTCCTCGCTACAATAAAATTTCCGCTGTGCTTTTCTTTCTTGAAATCATGGCCTTTGGCATTAAATATATCCTTATAATGTCTGATGGGTATCACTTTATCGGAGCTTTTATAAAGTTCAACTGCCCTCGGGTCATCCATGATATCCTCTTCCACCCAGGCAGTGATCTCTCTTTTATCCCCTGTCCCGCCGGAAGATCCCGCTTCGGATCTTTTCGGCACCGTCTCCTTTATCGCCCTGTCCCTTAAAGCCTCCAGCAGTTTCTTCGTCTCATTCTTGCTGACTGTCGTATCTTCCTTTATTTGATCACGACAAAAATCCGCCATAAAGCTTTCAACGTCGGTATTATTAACCATCAGAAATTTTAGTATCTGATCCAGTTCCGTTTCCATTTGAAAGCTCAGACGGACATTTCGTTTAAATTCTTCTTTTATTCTGTTTAACTCAGCATCAAAAACCGACACTTTTAAACCTTCCTAAAATAATTTAAGGCTAAGGATCTCCTTGAGCCCCGGCCAGTTCTCATCTCTTGCGTTTAAAACAATGGGAGAACCATCCACTTTATATCCTTCCGCCTTACCGTTGCCCTTGTATTCCCCCTCGACCTTAGGCCATTTAATGCCTATCTCAGGATCATTCCAGCAAACTCCGCCCTCTCCCTGAGGATAGTAATAATCATCGCATTTATAGCAGATCTCGGCAATATCCGATAATACCAGATAACCGTGAGCAAAGCCCTTGGGAATATATAACTGTTTTCCGTTCTCGGCAGAAAGCAACTCTCCGTACCATTTTCCGCAGGTTTTACTGTCCTGTCTCAGATCCACCGCCACATCAAAAACCTCCCCTTTAATAGCTCTTAAAAGCTTGGCCTGAGTTTTCTCTTTTTGAAAATGCAGCCCTCTCAGCACGCCCTTTGTGCTCCGCGCCTGATTGTCCTGAACAAACACCGTATTGATGCCGGCTTCGGCAAGATCCCTGTAATTATAGGTTTCCGAAAAGCATCCTCTGCTGTCGCCATGGACCACAGGCGTGATCACGCACAATCCTTCTATTCCGCCCGCATTCTTTAAAACATCTACCTGTCCCATGTATTTCTCCGTTCCAATGCCCTTCAGCATTCTTTATCTGTCATATTCTTTCATTTCTTTAAGATATCTTCCCAAAGCGTCCTTCCAGTCCGGAAGCGGCTTAAAGCCCTCCCTCGCCAGCTTGCTCTTGTCAAGCCGTCCGTTAAGGGGTCTTTCTGCACCGTTTCCGCCGTATTCTGCAGTGGTCACGGGGATCACCTTCGTCTTCAGCCCGTATTGTCTGTAGATCTCTCTGCAAAAATCGTATCTGGAAACATATTCTCCTTCATTAACGCCATGATAGACGCCGTACCTGTCCCGCTCTGCCATGTCCAGCAGAAGTCGCGCCAGATCCTTCATGTAAGTGGGATTCCCCACCTGATCGTTGACCACTCTCACTTCATCATGGGTCTTTCCCACGTTCAGCATGATCCTGACAAAATTATTCCCGTTTATCCCGAAGCCCCAGGCGATCCGCACGATATAGTATTTATCCAGTATCTCCCGAACCACTCTTTCGCCCTCGGCCTTTGTCCGCCCGTATACATTAAGCGCTCCGGAAGGCTCGGTTTCCGCGGTCCTCGGCTGATCTCCGCTGCCGTCAAAAACATACTCCGTGCTCACATAGATCAGCTTGCAGCCCAGTTTCCTGCATGCCCTCGCAATATTTGCGGTTCCGCCCACATTCACTTCCTCCACCCTGGCACGATTTTCCGGCTTTTCTGCCGCATCCACCGCGCTCCAGGCCGCACAATGTATCACCGCATCGGGCTTTTCCCTCTCCAGCACCTCATTAACTGCCTTTTCGTCTGTAATGTCCAGACAGACATATGCTTTCCCGACCCTACCGTCATCGTCGGCCACTCCGTTATAGGCTTCCTTGGTACCGCAACCTGTTCCTTCGTAGCCCCGCTTAAATATTTCCTTCATGACGTCATGGCCAAGCATTCCGTTAACACCCGTGACAAACAGTTTCAAATCAGTTCTCCTTTAACACCCCGCGACGTCCGTACATGTCTGAATAGTATTTGGTGTAATCGCCGCTGGTAACATTCTTAAGCCAGTCTTCGTTATTTATATACCAGTCGATGGTCTTAATGATACCTTTTTCAAAGCAGGTCTCGGGATACCATCCCAGTTCGTTTTTGATCTTCTCGGGATCGATGGCGTATCTCACATCATGCCCCGGTCTGTCCTCCACATGAGCGATAAGCCCCTCGTTTATCCCCGGATCATGAAGTTTCTCGCTGAGCTCTCTGATCACGGTTTCAACAATAAACAGATTTGTCTTTTCGTTGTGACCTCCGATATTGTACACTTCTCCCACTCTTCCGTTAAAGAGCACCATATCTATCGCTTTGCAGTGATCCTCCGTAAAAAGCCAGTCCCTGATCTGCTGTCCGTCACCATAGATGGGCAGTTTCTCATGCTTTCTCGCATTGTTGATCATTAACGGTATCAACTTCTCCGGGAACTGATAAGGTCCGTAGTTATTGGAGCATCTGGTGATGTTCACAGGCATCTTATAGGTATCAAAAAATGCCTTCACAAACAGATCCGCCGAAGCCTTGGATGAACTGTAGGGACTGTGGGGTGAAAGAGGTGTGGTCTCGGTGAAATAGCCTTCCTTTCCGAGGCAGCCGTACACTTCATCCGTTCCCACCTGCAGGAACTTCTTCCCGCTCTTCCATTTGCGTGTGACAGTATCAAACCAGGCGTCCTTTGCCCTTTGCAGCATGTTCACAACGCCCTTCACATTGGTCTCCACAAAGACCTCGGGATTCAAAATGGATCTGTCCACATGGGACTCTCCCGCAAAATTCACGATAAAGTCAGGATCGTACTCTTCCATAAGAGAAGCCACCAGCTCCTTATCACAAATGTCCCCCTTCACAAATATATGCCTGGGATCATTTTCAATGCTCTTGAGGTTTTCCAGATTTCCCGCATAGGTCAGCTTATCCAGATTGATGATCTTAATATCCTCATATTTATTCAACATATAATGCACAAAATTGCTTCCGATGAATCCTGCGCATCCGGTTACCAAATATACAGCCATATCTTTTCTCAATATCCTTTCGGTTTTATGATCTTATAATCTCGGCTATCCGCCCCAATTTACCGTTATATTTTAAACTTCCGCGACAAGACCGTCAACAACAATTGACGCCTTATTCAAAAAAAATGGGCAGGCTTTGATCATACTATTGACAACAGAGAAAAAGATGCTATTATATAAATGAACATTTGAGCGATTGTTCAAATGATAATTCAACTGATTACCCCGGAGGGATTTTAGATATGCAGAAGAAAGATACAGATCACGAGGAAGAGATCCTCGAGGAGAAAAAGCATCACCACGAAGATGATGATGACCATTGCGACTGTCACGACCATGACCATGAGCATCATGAACATCATCACCACCATGATGAAGATGATGACGACCATTGCGACTGTCACGACCATGACCATGAGCATCATGAACATCATCACCACCATGATGAAGATGATGACGACCATTGCGACTGTCACGACCATGACCATGAGCATCACGAACATCATCACCACCATGATGAAGACGATGACGAATGCGGTTGCGGTTGCGGCTGCCATCACCATCACCACGAAGAAGATGAAGAAGAGAAGGGTCCTAAGGCCGAGATCATACGCATCATAATTTCAGCTGTAATAATGGTTGCCCTCCTGATCGCAGGCTCCAAGATGCCTTCCGCTCTCTTATATACTCTTGTGGGCATTGCCTACGTTGTGATAGCCTATGATATAATTTATGAAGCACTTACAGGACTTTTCAAGGGTCATCTGCTGGATGAAAACTTCCTTATGACGGTCGCATCCATAGGCGCTCTCATTCTCGGAGAGTATCCCGAAAGCATCGCTGTAATGATCTTCTACCGTCTGGGTGAGCTTTTCGAAGAATATGCCGTAGGTAAGAGCCGTGCCAACATCAAGGCTCTCATGGACATACGCCCTGATTACGCAAATATAGAGGAAGACGGCGAGCTTAAAAGGGTAAAGCCTCAGTCGGTCCGCAAGGGATCGGTGATAGTGGTTCAGCCCGGCGAAAGAGTTCCCATTGACGGTAAAGTAATATCCGGACATTCTTCTCTGGATACAGCCGCTCTCACCGGAGAAAGCCTTCCCATTGAAGTAGCCGAAGGAGACGAGGTTCTCAGCGGTTCCATCAATCTTAACGGCATTATAAAACTGGAAACCACAAAGAAATTCTCGGATTCTGCTCTTTCCAGGATCCTTACCCTGGTTCGCGAGGCAAGTTCCAGAAAGACCCGTTCCGAAAACTTCATTAAGAAATTTGCAAGAGTCTACACTCCCATCGTTTGCGGTGCGGCGGTACTCCTTGTGGCTATCCCCACGATCATAAACCTTATTATGGGTAACGATCCCGACCTTCACACCTGGGTTTACAGAGCTCTTTCCTTCCTTTGCGTGAGTTGCCCCTGTGCACTGGTCATCAGTATTCCTTTAAGCTTCTTTGCAGGTATCGGCTGTGCGGGTAAGAACGGTATCCTGGTCAAGGGTTCCGGTTACATTGAAGCTCTTGCAAAGGCAAAGACCTTTGTATTTGATAAGACAGGAACCATGACCAAGGGTGTCTTCGAAGTAGTGGGTATCCACCACAGCGAAATGCCCGAGGAAAAGCTTATAGAGCTGGCCGCTTATGCAGAGAGTGCCTCCTCCCATCCTATTGCAAAAAGCATCATAAAAGCATATAATAAGCCGATAGACCGCGATCTCGTGGAAAGCGTGGACGAGGTAGGCGGTAACGGTATCATCGCAGGCCTTAAGCTTGAAGGCATCTTTAAAGACCTTGAAAAGCCCTGGGTAGCTGTAGGTAACGAAAAACTCATGAACCGTGTGGGCGTTGAAGCCATTCCCTGCCATCATGCGGGAACCATTGTTCATGTGGCTGTCAACGGAAGATATGCCGGACACATCCTTATCACGGACGTTGTTAAGGAGACTGCGGCAGATGCCATCCGCCATCTGAACAAACTGGGTATAAACGATACGGTCATGCTTACGGGCGACGCCAAAAATGTGGCTGACAACGTAGCAAAACAGCTGGGCATCTCCTCCTACTATGCGGAGCTTCTTCCCGGCGACAAGGTAGCCAGGGTGGAGGAACTGATCGATAAGAAAGCAACTCCTGCCTCATCTGTTGCCTTTGTTGGTGACGGCATAAACGATGCTCCGGTTCTCTCCCGTGCGGATGTGGGTATCGCCATGGGCGGACTGGGCAGCGATGCGGCCATTGAGGCTGCTGATGTGGTCCTTATGGATGACGATCCGGACAAGCTGTCTCTGGCCGTAAAAATTGCAAGAAAGACACTCAGGATAGCCCATGAAAACATTTACTTTGCCATAGGCGTTAAGCTCCTCTGCCTGATCCTTACAGCAACGGGTATCACAGGCATGTGGCTGGCCATCTTCGCCGACGTCGGAGTTATGGCACTGGCGGTCCTTAATGCCATGAGAGCACTCAGGATCAGACAAAAATAAGGCCCGGGTACAAAATAAGGGCCGGATACGGATAAAAAATGAAAGACAGTAATGCATCGGAAAATACTCTATACGATCTGGCCGAGCTCTTTAAATACTTCGGCGATTCAACAAGAATAAGAATTCTTTATGCCCTCTTTGAAGGTGAGCTTTGCGTTAATGATATTGCAGAAAAACTCAGTATGACACCATCGGCAGTTTCCCACCAGCTTAAATTTCTTAAGACCGGGAAACTCATTACTTCCAGAAGAGACGGTAAATCCATTTACTACTCTCTGGCCGATGACCACGTGCGTTCCATCATAAACCTTGGCATCGAACACGTTTGCGAATAAAACTGCCTACTTCAAAAGGAGTATCATGAACAAGACATTTAATGCTTATGCAAAGCTTAACCTTTTACTGGACATAATCAAAAAAAGAGAGGACGGTTATCATGACATCTCATCGGTCATGCAAAGCATATCTCTTCACGACGAGATAAACATCGATATCTCTCCTTCAAAACAAAATGAGATCAAAGTCTCCTGCTTAAATGCGGGAGACTTTTCGTCTGTAAAATGGGACGAGTCCAACCTGGTTTACAAGGCTGCGGCTCTTCTTCTCACTGACTGCGGTCAAACTCTCAAGTCCCCCGTAAGCATCAATATTTCGGTCAAAAAGAACATTCCCGCAGGTGCGGGCATGGGTGGCGGAAGCGCGGACGCCGCAGCTGTTCTTAAGGGCCTGAACGAGCTTTTGGGCCTTGAGCTGTCCGTTGAAAAGCTCTGCGAACTGGGCAAGCGCCTGGGTGCTGATGTTCCTTTTTGTATTGTGGGAGGAACTGCCCTTTGCGAAGGCATAGGAGAACGCATCACTTCCCTTCCTTCACCGGGCGAAGTCCCCTGTGTCATCTTAAAGCCCGAGATCTCCCTAAGCACCAAGGAGATATATGACATTACAGACACTTACCTAGATCTTCCGGGTCATCCGGATACAGCCCAAATGATAGCTGCTCTGAATTCAAACGACCGTAATGCATTTACCAAAGCCTGTGGAAATTTCATGGAGCCCGCCGCAATAAAGCTCTGTCCGGGTATCAATGGCCTTAAAAAGATGCTCACCGATGCGGGAGCTTCTTTGGCTATGATGACCGGAAGCGGTTCCGCAGTCTTCGGCCTGTTTACCGATGAAAAAGCCGCAAAAAAAGCCTTTGAAGAGATCACTCCTTCAAAGGCCGAAAAATTTATTTCATTCTTTTTTGTTGATTGACGCTTTCCAAAAGCTGTTCAAAATATTCCGCGCTGATGGGACGGTCAAAGTAAAAGCCCTGAGCCACAAAGCAGTTATTATCCTTTAAGAGCTTTACGTCTTCGGGTGTTTCAACACCTTCCACCACACATTCCATACCAAGATCTCTCACCATGCTGATTATATGGCAGAGCATCAGATGTTCGCTGGAGCCTTCCCTCTCCGCTTCGTGAAGAAGGCTCTTGTCTATCTTAAGCACATTCCAGGGAAGGTCGCTTATCAGCTTCAAGGAAGAATAACCTGTTCCGAAATCATCCACCGCGGTGCTTATGCCCACGTCTCTCAATCCCAGCACCAGATCCTTAAGTTCATCAAATCCAAGCTCTGTGGAAGTCTCCGTAAGCTCTATCTGTATATAGGAATGAGGGATCCTGTACTTGTCCACGATCTCCACGATACGTTCCAGCAACCTGTCCTGACCCACGTTTATCCTGGAAAGGTTAACGGATACCTGGACCACATTTTTTCCCTCATCCAGCCATCTTCTCATGTCCATGCAAACATGCTCCAGCATGTAAAAATCCAGTTTCTCTATCTTGGAGCTCTGTTCCAGGATAGGTATAAAATTGTCGGGAGAGATCACCTGATCATTATGGACCCAACGGCAAAGAGCTTCCGCACCGTTGGGCTCATAGGTCTTAAGGTTCACCTTAGGCTGATAAAACACCTTAAACTCATTGTTTTTAACCGCATCCTCAAACAGCTCTTCCACATTATTCTTGTCTATGATAGCCTTACCGTCTCTCTTGCTGCTGTCTCCGTATCTGAGCTTTGAATAGACATTTGCCACCTCCATCCGGAGTTCACTGGCCTTGGAAGCTGTTTCCGCATTTTGTTCAAGTTCATTCAGAAGTTCTTCTATTCTCTTGATACTATCACTGATCATCCGAATTTACCTCAAGTTGGGGAATGACCACAGAACACCAGGTCTCTCCTTTTCCAACCTTTATAACATTTATTACACCGTTCATTCTCTTAACCACTCTTGCAATACTGAGCAGCTTAAGTTCGGAGGCACCGACTCCATCCACCATCTTTGCTTCTTCTATATCATTTTCAAGCAGGTCTTTGAGCCTGTTGCCTTCTTTTTCTGTCAACAGCCTGTTGCCCTTGACATTTATGGACAGGGAAGTGGCGTAGTTGCTCTTCCTGCTGTCAAAATATATGGCTGTTTCACCTTCATTGTCCTCATCGGACATGGCAAGTAAAATGTTTTCCGTAAGCCTTCTTATGCTGTTGGAATCTCCGAACAGTACGGATGGCATTCCGGAAGCGGCGCTGACCGACATCTTATCCGCAAGTCCCGGATGTATCCTCTGCATATCTTCTCTCAACGATATGATCAGTTTCTCAACGCTGTAAACGCCTTCTTTTATTTGGGCTGACATATCGCTGCCCTCATTGTAATTTGTGAAATCATCGGTACGTGAGACTATGTCGTAACAGAAGCCGATAAATTTGCCCGCAAATTCTCTTAAAGCGTCGGAATTACCAAGCTTACGCACTCTCTCGCCCTCAGCTGCCATTCTTCTTGCTTCTTCGCCGATCTCATTGTGGTACTCGGATATCTTTTCCAGCTCTTCTCTTGCCTGCTTCAGCTTGTTCCTGTTCTGAAGGCTGCGGCGAAAATTACCGAAGGCAACGATCTCAAGTATCTTAGAAACATAGATGGCATGCTGTTGTGCATCCTCTTTATTCAATATGCATTCTTCAGGTATCTTAAAGATGGTGGAGCCTATCACTCTGTCATTCAGCATGATAAAGCTGGCACTTTCGTCTTCTCTCAGCGCATTCACATCCACAAGGCCGTGATTTGTCTTTCCCACAAGTACTGTACCCCTGGAATCCGCAACTATAACATTTACTCCAAAGGAATTCTTATAATAGCCGTTGATGTATTTAAGCATATCCATGCTCACCAGATCGGTGATCACCGCAGAATCCAAAAACTCTCTTGTATCCGTTGTAGCCAGATCAAGCCTATCCATAATGGAATCCATGGCCTCGGAGATTATCTTCATTTCTATGGGATCTCCGATCTCATCATTACCCTCATAGGAAACCATTTCCTTACCTGTCTCGGCAGCTTTCTTAATGCTGTTGGTCATTCTGATTATGGGCTCCGCAACCTGATCTGCTATCTTTCTTGATCTTATCTTTACAATGAAGATGGAGATAAGAAGGCATTCAGCCAGCAAAACGATCAGCAATATAGGTGTATCCATGTAATCCTTGTAGGGGAAGCCTATGCATATGCTCCAGCCGGGTGTTTCCGAGATCGGAGCATAGCTCAGATAATAAAACGTCCCATTAAGCCTTATGGTGGCAGAACCCGTTTCACCGTTGAGCATCCTCTTCTCCACCTGGGCAATGGGCTCATAAGAGCTGTCCGTTTCACTGTTTATAATATTGTTGTTTTTATTGTAAACCAACTCCATATCACTGGCAGACACTGTCGTTCCCTGACTGTCAATGATATACATTATGGTATTTTTGCTGATATCCGCTCCTTCAATGATATTATGCAGGAACATGGGATTAATGGAGATGAATACCACACCCGCTATCTCTCCGCCCAGTTCTCCGTCTTTCCAAAGAGGTGCCGCACCTATGATGGCCAGCTGTCCGTCGGTTCTAGAAGTAACGGGTTCCTGGATATATGTCTTGCCTTTCATGGCCTGGATAAAGTATTCTCTGTCACCTCTGTATATGGGTTCTTCGTCCATATCCGAAAAGCCGTCGGTGTTGATGATCTTGCTTCTTACAAGACCATACTCCTTACAAATGGCGCTGAGCACCTCTTCTTTTTCTTCCACAGAAACCTTCTCATCGGAAAGCAAAGGAATGGCGCCAATGTTCTTAACTATGTTTTTATAAGACTGCAAAGCCCAGTAAACTCTGTCGGAAGCAAGTCCCACAGCTACATCAAAATCTCTGCTGTTTGCACTGTATTGCCCGGTAACAAGCACAAAAACACTGATAATCGATACAGACACGACTATCAGGCTCATGATCTTGTTAAAAGATGTACTTATTATGTCCGATATGGATTTATCAGATCTGCTGTTTTTCTTCATATTAAGCCCCATAAAGAAAATATCAATAGATTTTAAGCCCATAAAATCTAAAATATATCTTAACAAATTATTTGTTCTAAAACAACAAAAAAACCGTATGTTAAACAAATATTAACATACGGTTCTAAAATTTGTAATTGATCTAGTACATCGGTTTTAAAATTTGTAATTGATCTATGCTCCGACCTTTTTCTTCTTTTCAGGTCTCACTTCATAGATGGGTTTTTCGCCCTTTTCCACTGTTTCCTTGGTCACTATGCATTTCAAAATGGATGTATCCGAAGGAATGTCATACATGGTATCAAGAAGGATCTTCTCGATTATGGATCGTAAGCCTCTCGCGCCTGTCTTTAACTCAAGCGCCTCCTTAGCGATCTCTTTCAGAGCCGCATCCTCGAATTCAAGCTCTACGCCGTCAAGTTCGAACAAAGCGCTGTACTGCTTGATAAGAGCATTCTTGGGCTCTTTGAGTATTCTGATGAGTGTTCTTTCGTCAAGCTTGTCAAGAGCCACATTTACGGGAACACGACCAATGAATTCCGGAATCAGTCCGAACTTCATCAGATCCTCGGGAGTCGATTTCCTAAACAGATCGCCGATGTTATATTCGTCATTGTCAAGGATCTGAGCATTAAAGCCGATGGCCTTTTTACCGATCCTTTGTTTAATGATCGTCTCTAATCCGTCAAAAGCTCCTCCGCAGATAAACAGGATGTTTGTTGTATCTATACGGATAAACTCCTGATTCGGATGTTTTCTTCCTCCCTGAGGAGGAACGGAGGCTATAGTGCCTTCCAATATCTTTAAAAGAGCCTGCTGAACGCCTTCCCCGGATACATCTCTTGTAATGGACACATTCTCACCCTTCTTGCTGATCTTGTCTATCTCATCGATGTAAACGATACCGTACTCAGCTTTCTCAACATCATAATCGGCCGCCTGTATCAGCTTTAAGAGAATATTTTCAACGTCCTCTCCCACATATCCCGCCTCTGTCAGCGTGGTGGCATCGGCTATGGCGAAGGGTACGTTCAAAAGCTTTGCCAGAGTCTGGGCAAGATAGGTCTTACCCGAACCTGTGGGTCCGATCAAAAGTATGTTGCTCTTCTGAAGTTCAACATCCGATTTCGTTTCGAACAGTATTTTTTTGTAATGATTGTAAACGGCTACAGAAAGAACTTTTTTAGCATCATCCTGGCCTATAACGTAATCATCGAGAAAGTTCTTTATCTCTCTGGGTTTCAGAAGATTGATGTGTTCCTCCCAACCGTGTCCGCGTTTTTTACCGTCAGAACTCTTTTCGGCATCGGGAAAAGGAATCTCATCATCATCGTCATCTACGATCTCCGCACAGAGATTGACACATTCCGAGCATATATATACGTTGGGCTCAAGGCCTGAGAAAAGTCTGACTCCGTCCTCAGCCGTCCTTCCGCAGAAGGCGCATCGTACATTATCTGATTTTGCCACTTTCTACCCCTTTCGGTATTATAAGCTATCTGCTTGTGACGATCTTATCAACAAGTCCGTATCTGACTGCTTCTTCAGCCGTCATGAAGTTATCTCTCTCTGTATCCCTTGCGATCTCTTCCACCGTCTTGCCTGTGTTGTCTGCAAGGATCTCATTCAATCTCTTTCTGATGGCAAGGATGTGCTCTGCCGCAATGTTGATCTCGGTAGCCTGACCCTGCGCACCGCCGGAGGGCTGATGGATCATTACCTCTGCATTGGGAAGGATGTAACGCTTTCCCTTGGTTCCTCCCGCAAGGAGGAAGGATGCCATGCTGGCAGCCATACCTATGCATATGGTAGAAACATCACACTTAATGAAGTTCATAGTGTCATAGATAGCCATTCCTGCGGTGATAACACCACCGGGAGAGTTGATATAAAGGGAAATATCCTTCTTGGGATCCTCCGCTTCAAGGAAAAGGAGCTGTGCAACCACCAGGCTGGCGGTTGTCTCGTTTACTTCTTCTCCGAGGAAAATGATCCTGTCCTTTAAAAGACGGGAATAGATATCATAAGAGCGTTCACCTTTACTGGTTTGTTCAATGACATACGGTACTAAGCTCATATTGTCTCCTTTCCTGAAAAGACATTACTCCTCAGTCTTCTTGGGAGCTGCCTTCTTTGCTGTTGTCTTCTTTACGGGAGCCTTCTTCTCTTCAGCGTCGTCTTCAGCTTCATCCTTCTTGGGAGCTGCTTTCTTAGCTGCCTTCTTGGTTCCCTTCTTTTCAACAAGTGTGGAAGAAATGAGATCAACTGCCTTGGTAACACAGATATCTTCTGCGATGGACTTCTTCTCTGTATCGGTAATGAGCTCCTTCAGCTTGTCAATTTCCATCTGATACTGCTCAGCCATCTTCTTGATCTCTTCTTCGATCTCTTCGTCTGTTGCCTTGAAGCCTTCTGCCTTAGCTACTGCTTCAAGAACGAGTCTGCTCTTGATCCTCTTTTCAGCCTGAGGACGGATCTGCTCCATGAGCTTCTCTTCGTTAAGGCCCGTAAACTTGAAGTACATATCAATGGTAAGGCCCTGCTGTCTCATTCTGCTTACGAAGTCATCATACATCTGCTCAACCTGAGTATCGATCATGGGAGCGGGGATGTCCATCTTTGCGTCTGCAATGATAGCTTCAACGGCAGCATCTTCCTTAGCGGACTTTGCAGCCTTTTCCTTATCCTCTTCCAGCTTCTTCTTTACATCAGCCTTATATTCTTCAAATGTATCAAATTCGGAAACATCCTGTGCAAAATCATCATCAAGTGCAGGAAGTTCCTTCTTCTTAATGCCGTTAACCTTTGTCTTGAATACAGCAGGCTTTCCTGCGAGGTTGGGAGCATGATACTCTGTGGGGAAAGTTACGTTAACATCAAACTCATCGCCGATGCTGTGGCCGATGATCTGATCTTCAAAACCGTCGATGAAGGAATGGGATCCGATAACCAGCTCATGGTTTTCGCCCTTACCGCCTTCAAAAGGAACTCCGTCAACAGAGCCTTCATAATCGATGATAGCCATATCTCCGTCCTGAACCGCTCTGTCCTCAACGGTAACCATACGGCTGTTCTGCTCCTGAGCCTTAAGGATCTCAGCATTGATATCATCCTCTGTAACTGTTGTATCAACTGCCTCAACCTCAATGCCCTTATAATTTCCGATCTCAGCCTCGGGCTTAACTGCCACTTCAGCGGAGAAAACAAAATCCTTACCGTCTTCAAGCTCTACAACATCAATGCCGGGACGGGAAACGATCTCAAGTCCTGACTCTTTTGCTGCCTGCGCATAAGCCTCGGGAATAACCTCGTTAGCGGCATCTTCATAGAAAACACCCTTGCCATACATCTTTTCGATAATGCTTCTGGGTGCCTTGCCCTTTCTGAAGCCCTGGATTTCAATCTTGTTCTTGTTCTTCTGATAAGCCTTTTCAATAGCCTTTTCAAATTCTGAAGCCTCAACTGTGATGATGAGCTTCACCATGTTCTTCTGCTCGAGATTCTCGATCTTTACCATGTTAAAAATACTCCTTTTCTTATGCGAACTTTTATATTATGTCATCTATTTTCAGTCTGCAAAATAGATATATTAGCAGACATGACCGCATTTTGCAAGTACTTCGATCAAATCATCGACAACTTTCTCACAAGTGTCCATTGATGCCGCTTCCGCCATTACTCTGATCAGAGGCTCGGTTCCGGACTCTCTCAAAAGCACTCTGCCTTCATCCGCCAGCTTCTTTTCGGCTTCAGCCACGGCAGCCTTTACTCTTTCATCTTCCCTTGCCGCCTTCTTGTCCTTGACCCTCACGTTTTTAAGCACCTGAGGATAGGTCTTCATGTCCTTGGAAAGCTCGGATATGGGGAGCTTGGACTCAAGCATTACTTCCATTACCTTTACGGAAGTAAGGATACCGTCTCCGGTCTTTGCATATTTGGAGAAGATGATATGCCCGGAGTTCTCTCCTCCGAGAGAGTGACCGTTCTTCATCATGTTCTCAAAAACGTACTTATCTCCCACCTTGGTCTGTTCGTATCTGATGCCCTTTTTCTCAAGAGCCTTGTACAGTCCCATGTTAGACATTACCGTTGTGACCAGCGTATTATTGTTCAGTTCTCCTCTCTGAGCCATATATACGGCGCACATATACATGATCCTGTCGCCGTCCACAACGTTACCCTTTTCATCGACGCAGATACATCTGTCTGCATCTCCGTCATAGGCAAACCCCACATCCAGTTTATTTTCAACCACAAACTTCTGAAGATTTTCTACATGTGTGGAACCACAATCAAGATTGATGTTTAATCCATCGGGTTCATTTCCTCTCACATAGGTCTTTGCTCCGAGAGCATCGAAAACCCCCTTTGCTACAGTTGTAGCAGATCCGTTGGCCAGATCCAGCCCCACCTTGATACCGTCAAAAGAACGGGTAGCTAAAGAGATAAGGTGTCCGATATAACGGTTTCGGCCCATGGCATAATCCAGGGTCTTTCCTATTGCATCTCTCTTGGCAAGAGGAAGATTGTCTTCTTCCGAATCGATATAATCCTCTATGAGCCCTTCTATTTCGGCTTCGAGTTTAAACCCTTCACCGTTTATGATCTTAATCCCGTTATCGTAATAAGGATTGTGACTGGCAGTGATCATGATCCCGCAATCAAAGCCTTCGCTTCTTACCACATAAGATACACTGGGAGTCGTGGTTACATGAAGCAGATAGACATCCGCTCCGCCTGCGGTGAGTCCCGCAACCAGCGAGTATTCAAACATATAGCTTGATCGTCTGGTATCCTTACCTATAACGATCTTAGCCTTATGATCCTTACCGTAATAGCAACCCAAAAACCTGCCGACTTTGAAAGCATGTTCCACCGTGAGGTCAACATTTGCTTCCCCCCTGAATCCGTCGGTACCAAAATACTTACCCATTTCTCAAATAACTCCAATCTTCTTTTTATTAATTAGCATCTGAATTTCTTTTGGCGATGCGTAATTTTCTGTTGCATTCCACTCTGTTTCTACCGTTCGTCTTAGCCTTGTACAGATATTTATCCGCCTTATTGTAAACAGAGGTGAAACTTGACTGCTCATCCAGTTCAGTGAGATAAACACCGATACTGACCGTAACCACGTCTCCCTTGCCCGTTGCATGAGGGATGCCCATGGCTTCCACGCTTGAACGTACTTCCTCGCCTATACCCAATATCGAAGGTGCATCCATACCGTAAACAAAAATAAGGAACTCTTCTCCTCCTATCCTGGAGGTAAAGCCTCTGTTGCCTACTGTATCAGCAACACACTTGGCCACCATCTGCAGACATCTGTCGCCCTGTACATGACCATATCCGTCATTGTACTTTTTAAAATGGTCTATGTCCAGGATCATCATACCGATAAGGGATCTGTTCTCCTGGCAGGCCTTGAATATCTTCTTTGTTGCTCTTTCAAGCCCTCTTCTGTTTATGAGACCCGTAAGAGGATCTCTCTCCGCCTGGCGTACCTCTTTCTTTGCAATAAGCTCCTGTCTTGCCAGTTCTGTCCTCATTTCCCTGCTTTCCTTTGCAAGCACATAAGAAAAAACATGAGCCACAAGAACAAAAATGTATTGCATATAGCTTAAAGGCTTTCCGATATTGTAGGCTATTATGGCCACTATCGCCAGTTCTGCCGCTTCGGCGATCATGACGACGATATAGGCGGGTGTATTGAACACCACCGTATATGCACAAAAGATAACTGCCAGATAATAAAGGCATATGCTGTCGAAACACTCTGTGGTTATCACCGAGAGAAAGGTACCGTAAATTATCATAAAGGTAACGAAGATGTAGGGAACCACAGTATAGTATTCCCTTGCTTCATTCTGATCGATGATCTGGAAGATAATACCGAAGATAGCACAGATAAAAGAAAATACAGCACCGGGAACAATGAACGAAATGTTCGTTTCCGTAAGATACAGAGTTCCCATAAGGATCACCGAAACTGCGGCAAAAACGCCGAGAGCAAAAGCTCCCGCACGGCATCGGATAACATTGCTCTTACCGATGATGTCGTTGAACTCTTTTCTCATCAATATATTTTTGGGTGCTCTTCTTTCCTGCATACTCCACCTTCTCAACTGTCAAAAAAACAGAATTTCACAGTTCTTTTTATTATAACATATATATTTTTTTAACGCAACGAAAAAGGACGGGAAGCACTTCCCGCCCTTTTCCTACTACTTTGTAACTCTCTCTTCTCTTTATTGATTTGATTTCATGGCCTCTATAGCCGAAATCTTCGTCGCTCTTCTGGCCGGGATATAACCCGAAACCACGCCCACAAACATTCCGAATAACGCTGCCGCAAAAGGCAGCCAGAAAGGAATGACGGAGAACTTTGCGCCCTCCACATCATAAACCGCACTGGTCTGCATGATGGCCGCAAATATGGGCTGTCCGTATTTGTTTATTCCGAAGGATACCAGATAACTGATGATAATTCCTATGATACCACCCATAAGGCCGATGAGGGCAGCTTCATAAAGGAACAGTCTTCTGATGTCATAAACCTTACATCCCAACACCTTCATGATACCGATCTCTCTTGTTCTTTCATAGATGGACATGACCATGGTATTTGCAATGTTGATGGCAGATACCAGCATGGCCAGTGCACCTATGGCACCGAGAACGATCTGGATCATATTTGATGTCTGCTGCAAAGGCTCCAGGTACTGCATATCACTGTATGTACCGTAACCCAGTTCCTTTATGGCATCCTGTACATCGGTCACATTATCGATATTATCCACGTTAACATAGATGGATGAATAGGATTCCAGCACCTGCATGGCTCTTTTTCTGTCTGCCACGGTAAGAGTGGAAGCATATTCCTTCCATATCTCCTTAAAGAAAGCCATGTCCATGTAGCAGGTGGAATTGTATTCCCAGTTATCGGACTCTGCCATTACTGCAAAGTTGCCTTTACCCGGATTCATTTCTAACTTAAAATCTTTTTTTCTTGGATTCTTCTGGTAGTTCCATTCCGGGAATACAAAAGTAACCTTTTCGTCCGTAGGATCCACTACCTTTGTTTCGTATTTACGTCCACTGCTGTAATAAAAATTCTGCAGTGTTCCGTTGGAAAATACTATTTTCTTGTAATCATTCTCACTTGGATAGGTCCCGTATGTCAATTCCGGAAAGCCGAATTCTCCGAATGCATCCCTTCCTATAGCCCTGATCTGGGTATAAGTCGAGTATTTTCCGCTTTTCAATTGGCCGCTTTGGTCAATTATGGGTGCTATGGCTTTCACGTGCTCGATACCTCTGAGTGCGTTCACCAGATTATCATCCAGTACCTGTTTGGACTCTCCGGCCCAGTTGCCGTTTTCGTCGAAATTCACACTGTATTGCTCGATCCGGATGATGGTCATGGCACCGTTTTCCATATAAGTCTTTTCAAAGGTTTCGTTTATGCCTATGCCTATGGAGACCATGGAAACGATGGAAACGGTACCTATGATAACGCCCACGACCGTAAGAGCTGTTCGGGCTTTTCTTCTGGAAAGATTACGAAGACCCATTTTTAATAAGTCCCATAAATTCATATAAAAGCCCTCATTTAATCATCAAACTCATCTTCATTGTTCTTTTTCTTTTTTCTCTTAACTACCGTGATAACGATGACAGCCGCAACCACAACCACGCCTGCTGCAATACCGCCGATAACTGCGGGGCTTAACTTCTTTCCGCCTTCTCCGGCAACGCCGGGGTCAATTCCCGGATCCATTCCGGGATTCATTCCGGGGAAGTCTATGATGCCGATGTCCATTCCACCGCCGCCGTTGCTTCCATCACCGATATAAACCATGGTACTGTTCTCTCTTGTTACTTCGTCTCCGTTGGAATCTTCCATATGGATGATGAATCTGAGTTCTGCATCTCCCGATATAAGAGGTCTGACAGAGCATTCAACAAACTCCGGTGAACCGGGTCCTATATTACCTATGTAATGGGAATTACCGGTTGCAAGTTCAAAATCACCTTCAACAGTCACATAAACGTTACTGAGCGGTGAACGACCCATATTGTAGAATTCGAAAGTAAGAGGACAAGGCATTCCCACAACGGGAGTATCCCAGTCACCTACCTGAACATTTTCGCACTGAGCTCTGAGAAGCTCGTTTACCTGAAGGAGGATCTCGTCATTGGCGGTTACGGCGTTATTTGTCTCTCCGTTCTTTACTTCCGCATCGTATTCATATTCCATCTCTACATTGATGGCATAAGCTCCTGTCTGAAGGCTTGAAGATGCCTTTAAGTTAATGGCGATCTCGGCCTCCTCTCCCGGAAGGATGTCACTGATAAAGAAGGTATTGCTTCCTGCGGTAACCGAGAAGCTCTGGCTTGTAACCTTAACCTTGATGTTTCTTGCTACGGATTCATCATTTGTATTCTTGATCTTAAACTTAAACTCAAATTTATCTGCCGCAAGGATCTCTTCCTTGTCCGTGGTGAAATTTGTAACCATGAGCTTAGGCTTGGAAACCGTGGTTCCGTCACTGCTGCCTCTGGAAGCCACACAGTTAAGGATATAAACGGTAGCGCTTCCATCGATGCCTGCTCCGTGCTTATCCTCAGCCGTAAAGTTAATGGTAAGAGGATTTGTACCTCCCGAAATGTTAGATCCGCACTTATAAGTCAGCTTCATCTTCTTTGTGCTTCTTGCCTTAAGATCGCCCACTATGGTGTAAGGGTTGGAATCAATGGGCTCAAAGCCTGAAGAAGAAACATTTCCCAGAAGGATTTTTACATTTCTGAATTCAGTATCGCCGTTATTTTCAAGATCGAAGTTAATGGTCACTTCCTCCCCTGCCTTGGGCTTTTCGGGAGTCTGTTTAACATTTTTTACTATAAAGTCGGAAGCTCTTGTAAACTCTTCCACGCCTTCGATATTAACCACCACATAATAACTGGAATCGGTGTAGGATGCTCCCGAATAATCTCTGCAGCTTACCGTAATGGGAAGGTTAAGTGTCTGGGATTTGGCATCCGCATCCACCATGAAACCGAAGAGTGCGTAGAAGCCCTCTCCTGTATCTGCGGATTCCATCTTCTGCTTCATGGCTGTTCCCGAAGAAACCAGACAGGCACTTCCTCCGATGGAAACATAGACATCATATGCCTTAAGGTCTCCCACATTGGTCATGCTTACGGGGATGTTCAGCTGTTCTCCTGCCTTTCCCTTTGCCTTGGGATTTCCGTTAAGTACGAACAGAGGCTCGCTGCTGGATGTAACCACATCAAGGCCGATCTTAAAAGCCCCCGTGTTTGCATAGGTGGGATTTCTGTCTCCGTCATAGCCGTTGAGTCTGGAATCGTAAGCCGTAAGGCCGTACTCCAGTGTACCGATCTTTGCCAGCTTGCTTACCGTGATCGTATATTTAACCTCAACCTCAAGATTGTATCTTAAGTTTACGGTCACAGATTCAAAAGTCTGATTGTAAGGTGTAACGGTGATGTCGCTGAAGGAAACCATACCATCTTCGGAGCTGCCGATGAATACGGGGTCCATATAGCTCATGGTATTTTCTCTGAGCATGAATCTCTGGGTTATCTCATATGACTTTCCCGCCTCCACGATCATGCGGTCGGGACCGTAAGTCATCACCAGAGAAGAATCCGGCTGTATCACGCGATCCCTGTCGAACTGTGCATATTCACTGTTGTTGTCTGTAAAGTAAGCATATGCTTTCTCGACACCGCTGCCTGCTGTCATGGCACTGACTGTCAAAACGAGTGCGAACAAAGTGGCCGCAGCTCTCTTAAAAACTGATTTCATTTTATAGCCTCCTGATTATGATAATGCCTGCTTTTTACGGCACTAATTTATCTTAGTCTCCACTATCTTACCGTCCGATATGCGGATCACCTTGTCGGCGTATTCCGTCAGCGTCGGATCGTGTGTTACCATTACGATGGTCTGATGATTTTCCTTGGCCATCTGCTTTATTAACGTCATAACCTCAACTGTTGTCTTTGTATCCAGGTTTCCTGTAGGTTCATCGGCAAAGATGATCTTGGGTTTCGCCACAAAGGCTCGGGCTATGCCTACTCTCTGTTGCTGACCGCCGCTCATTTCAGAGGGCTTATGGTCCATTCTGTTATCCAGCCCTACTTTCTTAAGCATCTCAACGGATTTTTTTCTTCTTATCTTCTTCTTTTCTCTTTTAAAGATCAGAGGCAGCTCCACATTTTCAAGAGCCGTCATGGTTCCTATAAGGTTATAGGACTGAAAAACAAATCCAAGACTGCTTTGTCTAAACCCGGCAAGTTTTGCTTCGGACATGCCTACTATGTTCTTTCCCCTGAGGATGATCTCCCCCGAGGTAGCTTTTTCGATACCTGCCAGGAGATTAAGTATAGTGGATTTTCCCGAACCTGATGTTCCGACCAGACAGCAAAATTCACCGTCCATAACATCAAAGGATACATCATCAACAGCCCGGATCTTCTCATCGCCCATGCGATAGATCTTTTTAAGATTTTTTACTTCTATCATCTTTTTCCGGGCCTTTTGTTCCTCGTTCAAAGCACATACCTCCGTTTCCTATAAATTTGTTTTGATTAAGTCTCCTTACTATGAGACGTAAAAAAAACTCTTTGGTTTCCCTTTTTGTTACAAAAAAAACAATATTTTTTATAAAAATGCGGGACATCAAAACCTTCGTTTTGGAGTCCCGCTCTGAGCCTTAATTATCTTTATTTTAAAGAATCTCCCGTAAATAACTGAGAGTACGGTCTTTCTATTCTCTTTGCATCATAGAGTTTCTTAAGTCTGGTGATCACTTCGTACAGTCTTTCCACATCGATGGGCTTACCCAGATGGTCATCCATGCCCGCATCTCTGGATATTTTTATATCTTCCGCATATGTATTGGCGGAAAGAGCCACAATGGGGATTATCTTTGCGTCTGCCCTGGTCATGTTGCGGATCGCTTTGGTAGCTTCCACGCCATCCATTACAGGCATCATGATATCCATGAGTATGAGATCGTAGGTGAAGGGTGCAGACTTTTCAAAAAGCTTGACCGCTTCTTCTCCGTTAACCGCGGTATCCACCGAGATCTCCTTATCTTCCAGCATGAACTTCGCGATCTCAAGATTAAGCTGATTATCCTCTACCAGAAGCATATGCGAGCCTTTAAGTCCGGTCTTCATATGCTCGGCTATCTCCTCATCCGTTCCGCCAGACTTTTTATCTATGGCAAAGGGCAATGAGAATGTAAGTCTGGTTCCTTCTCCCACCTCGCTCTTAAGATCTATACGTCCGCCCATGGCTTCAACCAGTTTCTTAACAATGGCAAGTCCGAGACCGGTTCCGGAGAAGTCCACCCTGGAGCCTTTGTTCTCCTGAGAAAAGGGTTCAAATGCATTACTGATAAAATCCCTGCTCATGCCTATGCCCGAATCTTCTATGCTGAAGGTGTAAACCACTCTTCTCTTATCTATAACGTTCTCGTTCACTTCTATGGTGACAGAGCCGTTGTCCTTGTTAAACTTGATGGCATTACTCAGGAGGTTGGTGAAGATCCTTCTGGTATAAAGCTCGCATCCCACCACCTTGGTAACCGTAAGGTCGGAGCTGTCCATATACACGCTGATATCTCTCTCTTCTGCCTGTCCCACCGCAAAGTCAAGACTCTGCTGCAAAACCTCTCCGATATCGAAGCTTTCTGTGGTAATGTCCAGATTTCCGTTATCCAGTTTGGACATATCCAATATCTCGTCTATGAGCACGATCATATGACTGGTGCTGATATCGATCTTTCTGATACAATCCCTTACACGCTTTTTGTCTTCGGGATTTTTCTTAATGATCTCTACCATGCCGTGAATGGCATTCATAGGTGTTCTGATATCATGGGACATTCTGGCAAGGAAATCCGTCTTTGTGGAATTGGCTGCCCTTGCGGCCGCTGCCCTTTCTTTTAAGTTTTCCGCCATAAGGCTGATACTGTTGGTAACAACGCCGATCTCATCCACCGCATCGGTTTTTGGGATGGCTTCCAGATCTCCCGTAGCCACTCCGTCCGCCTGATGAGTCAGTCTCTTAAGTCTCTTGATCACAACACTGATCAGAAAGTCCGAGATAACAAAGGAAACCATCATCATGAACACAGCCACCAGTATACAGGACACCCTGGCAGGCAGAAATTCTTTCATATACTTGATCTTTTCCGCTTCGTCCGCTGCCATTTTTGTGATTATCAGTTTTTGAAGACTGTATACATAACATCCGTAGAAAGAAAGGACTATGCCCTGCATCACGGTGATGCTTATCAGTATCTTTGCTCTGAGTGAAGCCTTGTAATTAAACCACCCGATCATTCTCTTCATAAATGAACACTCCCATAAATAAAAAAGACCTGTCTCCGAAAAAATGTTAAAATCCACATCAAGTTTTATTATATAATAAAACTCCACCAAATGTCTTCCTTTTTTATTTGAATTTTATGATATTTTATCATCGTAAAAAAGATAAATTTGAGTGGATTTTTTTATTAATAACGCTATAATGAAGAAAACAATGCTCATTTTAAGGAGGAGATCATATGAAAGTAACAAAATCCGGATTTGGAAAGACCAAGGACGGAAAAGAAGCCACCCTGTTCACCGTTGAAAATTCCAAGGGCATGAAGGTGACTCTTTGCGATTACGGCGCTACTGTTGTGGGCATCTTTGTTCCCGATAAGGATGGGATCGTAGAAGACGTTACCTTAGGTTACGACAACGTAAAGGGTTATGATGAGAACGGTACCTACTACGGTGCCTTCATCGGACGTAACGGAAACCGTATAGCAAATGCCGCTTTTACTATCAACGGCAAAACCTATAACCTTGAGAAGAACGACGGCCCCAACAACCTCCACGGCGGTTTCAAGGGTTACAACAACTTCTTCTACGAATCCGAGATCTTTGAAGATACAGACGAGATCACTGTTGAGTTTTCACGTCTCAGCCCCGATATGGAGCAGGGTTTCCCCGGAAATCTTGACGTAAGCGTTTCCTATTCCCTTACGGAACAAAACGAACTGGTTATCGAATATCATGCAGTTTCCGACAAGGATACGGTTGTCAACCTTACAAACCACACCTTCTTTAACCTTGACGGCCAGAACTCCGGATCCATCCTGGATACCTTCCTTCGTATAGATGCGGACAACTTCACTCCCACCGATGACAAGCTCATCCCTACAGGAGAGATCCGCGAAGTGTCCGGAACCCCCATGGATTTCAGAAGATCCACCAGGATCGGTGACAGGATCGAAACAGATTACCTTCCTTTAAAGCAGGCAGGCGGCTACGACCACAACTACTGCTTAAACAACTCCGGAAACGATTGTGAACTCGTATGTGAAGCTGTAAGCAAGAAGTCCGGAAGAAAGCTGGAAGTATTCACGGATCTTCCCGGAATGCAGCTTTATGTAGGTAACTTCATTGATGGTAAAGTAGCAGGTAAAGGCGGCTACGTTTATAAAAAGCGCGAAGGCTTCTGCCTTGAGACCCAGCTCTATCCCGATGCCTGCAACGAAAAGCCCTACTTTAAGACTTCTGTTCTTAAGGCCGGTGAAGAATACGAAACAGCTACCATCTATAAGTTCTCCATCGAAAAATAAAAAAGGTAAAATAAAAATCCCACAAAGAAATTTGTGGGATTTTTTAATGCCTTATTAAGTTCTACTTTGTTCCATAGATCCTGTCGCCTGCGTCTCCGAGGCCGGGAACGATGTAACCGTTCTCATTCAAGCACTTATCGAGAGCTCCGATGTAGATGTTTACGTCGGGATGTGCTGCCTGGAGTCTTTCAACTCCTTCGGGTGCTGCGATCAGGCAAAGGAAACGGATCTTTTTAATGCCGCGCTTCTTAAGAAGTGTGATGGCTGCATCTGCGGAACCGCCTGTTGCAAGCATGGGATCCACTACGAAAACATCACGTTCTGTAATGTCCTGGGGAAGCTTGCAGAAATATTCATGAGGCTCAAGGGTTTCCTCATCTCTGTAAAGACCGATGTGACCAACCTTAGCATTGGGAGTAAGCTGAAGAACACCTTCAGCCATCTGCATACCTGCACGAAGGATGGGAACCACGCACAATTTTTTTCCGGCGATCTCCTTTACCGTAGTCTTTGTGATAGGCGTCTCAACCTCTTTGTCGGCAAGAGGAAGGTTACGGCTTGCTTCGTAGTAGATGAGCATTGCCACTTCCGTAACGAGAGCACGAAATTCCTTTGTTGAGGTATTCATATCTCTCATGATACCGATCTTGTGTTGGATGAGCGGATGATCCATAATGTAAGTTGTTGACATTTTTTTGCCTCCTGAGCTTATATTCAATTTAATACGTATACTGCATTACGTATACATTTGATGCTCCAACGAGCCTACGATATTGTAACACCGCAGGGAATGGTTTGCAAGTCCAAATATTCATGAAAGCCAAACAAGGGCGATGCTCTGTAACGATCAAACACGGATCTTACAGGGGATCGCCCTTATTTGTTCCAACAACATCTATATTTTAGGTTCTTATAAACTTATTTTAGTACGGAGATGGCATCAGCTATGGTTTTTTCCAGAGCTTCACGGCCGTACTTGTCCACTTCGGCCTTGTTCTTCTCTCCGTGGGTAAGACACCCTGCGCCGCCGATACATCCGCCCACACAGGCCATGCCTTCGATAAAGTTGGCCTGAAGCCTTCCGGCTTTTTTCTGAAGAAGTGCCACTTTGCACTGTTCAATACCGTCGCAGGTGCAGGGCTGAAGAACAAACTCCAGATTCTGTTCCCTGACAGCTTCCGCAACCGCATCCGACAGGCCGCCGCTTCTGGCAAATATGCGTCCGAAATAGGATGCATTGTCCAGATCGCTCTCTTCCAGAGTTGTAATGTCTATCTCACGGCTGTCAAAGAGTGCCTGCAGTTCCTCGAAGGTGAGCACCGAGTCCACATAGGGTTTTACATCCTCTTTCTGGATCTCTGCCTTCTTTGCGGTGCAAGGTCCGATGAACACGATCTTGCAGTTCTTCTCATGCTCCTTCACATACTTGGCAATGGCTGCCATGGGTGAAAGATTGTGTGAAATGAACTGAGTAAGCTCCGGAAAGTTCTTTTCTATATAGCTTACGAAAGCCGGGCAGCAGGAACTGGTCAAAAATCCTTTTTCGGACAATTCCTTTGCTTCGGACATGGCTACCAGGTCAGCACCCAGAGCAGCCTCGATCACTGTGTGGAAGCCCAGTTTATGTATGCCTGTTACCACCTGCCCCAGCTTTGCGTATTTAAACTGACTGGATACAGAAGGCGCAACCACTGCATAAATCTTGTAATCCTTGTTTCCGTGACTTCCTTTAAGCATGTCTATTACATTTAAGATATAGGATTTATCGGTAATGGCTCCGAAGGGGCAGGCATACACACAGGCTCCGCAGGAAATGCACTTGCTGTTGTCTATGCAGGCTTCTTTTTCTTCCCCCATCTTGATGGCCTTCACCTTGCAGGCAGTCTCGCAGGGACGCTTGTAGTTGTGGATGGCGCTGTAAGGGCAGACCTTGGAGCACTGTCCGCATTCACGGCACTTGGTCTTGTCTATATGAGCAACATGATCTTCGTCAAAAGAAATAGCACCAAACTTGCATACATCTTCGCAACGATGGGCGAGACAGCCCCTGCAGGCATTGGTAACCTCATAACCTCCCATGGGACATTCATCGCAGGCGATATCGATGACCTCGATAACATTGGGATTCTGCTTGTTGCCGCCCATGGCCATTTTTACACGTTCTCCCAGAATGGCGCGTTCCTTGTAAACGCAGCAGCGCATTGTAGGCACTTTACCGGGTACAATGATCTTGGGGATATCCAGAAGATTTTCCTGCAAGGTATCAGCCCAGGCCTGCTTTGCCACTTCTCTGAGTACTTTGTATTTTAAATGTTGAACTTTGGTATCAAATTTTCTCATATCTTATCCTTTTAAATAACTTTCCTAAAACATCTTCCTAAAAATAGCTGACTTTTATATGTTTGCCCATTTCCCTGAGGCAGGCGGAAAGATCTTCCACCAGGTTCATCTTTATGTTGAAATTTATCGGAAGGTCAGGGTTCTGATGGGCCGGATTTATAGCCCTTCCAACATAGAAATTTATATCGGTAGCCTCCTCGAACAGCATCCTGCATATAAGTGATGCCCCGTCATGACCGAAGCTCCATTTTTCGTATAGCTTGTTATCGGCTATGGCATCATGAGCATATTCCACCACACGGTTTACGGTGATAACGCCCTCCGTTACCAGATCCACTCCTTCGATCCTGGCTGTGGGAGGAAGATCCGTATCAACGAAATTCAGATCCGCTTCCACTTTCTTCCCCAGGTACTTTGCCGCTATGGAGGAAGTGGTCCCTCCGCAGATGATGTGCTTTCCTTCCTTCGAGAAGAACAGCGCCATCATACGGTTTCCGTCGTCATGATCTCTGGGCGGTCCGAAAAGAATGTTCATGGGAACACGCTTTCTTATCTTTATAACACAGGCAGTGGCATCATCTCCCGGCCTCTTGCCGTACATCCTGTCCACTTCATCCAGAAGTATGGTGGACAAGGTCTTGGCCGTATAACCTCCTGCCACGTTTGCTTCCATGAAATCGATGATGTCCTCTCTTTTCCAGCCGAAATTGTAGGCAAGACCTATGCCTGCATGAGGGCAGCCGTCACTCATGGCAATGAAGGTATCATCCTCCTGAAGCTTTATGACAGAGTGATATATCTTTTTACCGCCGATATTCATCTCCGTCATGGGGTAATCAAAATTTTTTCCGTCCCTTAAGAGCAGAGTCAAGGGGTTGTCGTACTGGATCAATTCCATTTCACGGTTTTCCCTCAAATGAAGGATGGTGAAGGTGGAATAGGCCACTCCTCTAACGGAACAGATGGGAAGGGTCTGAGCTATGGTTTCAACGCAATCCGAAAGGGACAGACCTTCCGCCATCATGGTAGATATTATCTTGCTTGTGAGAGTGGACAATATGCTGGCTTTAACACCGCTGCCCAGCCCATCCGCAAGCACTACTACCGTAGAATCATCTCCGCTGTTCACCACATCCACATGATCGCCACAGAGCTGTTCGCCCACATGTTTGATGCTTTGATAACCGATATCGGCGCAAAGATCATTCATCGGATATGCTCTCCTTGAGTTTTGTAAGAGCGATCTTGGTTTCGGCTGCGGTCTCTCCCAGCAGTGAGGCGATCTCCTGCACGATACGCATTTGCTTATCCACCACCTTATCGGCGGTTTCAACCGTTTTTGTCCTCTGAGTCTCTCTCTTTTGTCTCTCGCTCTCTTCCTCCGTCACATCACGCATGATGCAAAGGAGCATATGATATGTGGTGTCGTAGATTATGGTCTGCTCCACATATCTGTTATATTCAGCCAGGAAAGTGCGGCTGTTGCGTATGCTCTTTCCTGTTTCAAGTACCCGGATAAAGGGCTTGGGATTAAGGATCCTGACCACCTGATCTCCCAGAATATCCGAGGCATATCTTATATTCAGTATCTTTCTCGCGGAAGGATTTACCAGCTGCACTTCCAGCGCCTCATTCACTACGATCAGGGCATTGGGGGTGTTGCTTACAATGGCATCCGAAAAACTTTCCGCCTTCTCCTTAAGATAGGGCAGGCACATGGATATATCCGCTTTTCCGTGGTAAATGGCAATGGCCTTCTCCCTGCATGTGTTATAACCGCAGGAACCGCAGTTAAGCTCATCCTCTTTCCGGTTCTTGCCCATTTTTTTAAGGATATCAGCTATCTCTTCTTCGGAAGGAATTCCGTTTCTGAGTTCAATGGGCTCAAAGTTTTTCCTGAGTTTCGAGGACTCGGGCTGAGGAACATCAAAGTCCTTCTTTCCTGCATATTCCGACACGGCCTTAAAATCAGCTACCGGAGAACGGTTGTACTTTTCCATTACAGGACCGCCGACGCAACTTCCCACACAGGCCGACATTTCTATAAATGTCTTGTGGATGTGTCCCTGCTCCAGTTCCTTAAGAGCCGCCATGCAGTTTTCCGTTCCGTCTATGGCAAGATAAGTATATCCGGGCAGATCCTGTGCCATAGTCTTAAGGATGCCTCCGGTGGTGGGGAAGAAACGGGCACGGCTGTTTTCGTTTTCATCCATGTCCTGTTCCGGTTCTATGTTTTCTTCCTTCAGCCATTCCGTAAGTTCCTCAAAGGTGAGGACCGCATCCACTATTCCTTCATAGTGCTGGGCTTCATCCTTTTTTGAAACACAGGGTCCGATGAACACGGTCCTGGCTTCCGGATCTTTTTCCTTTATAAGTTTGCAATGCGCCTGCATGGGGGAAAGTATATTTGCCAGGAAAGGTAGCATCGCAGGATAATATTTTTGTATCAGCAGATTCACCGAATGACAGCAGGAGGAGATCACTATGTCCCTCTTCTCTTCCTTCAGCATCTTTTCATATTCCGTCTTGACTATGGAAGCACCCACAGCTGTTTCTTCAGCTCCCGCAAAGCCCAGCTTTTTAAGAGCCTTATCTATACCGGAGATTCCCACTCCGGGATAATTGGCTATAAAGGAAGGAGCTACGCTGGCATATACCGGCGCTCCCGACTGTATAAGCACTTTAACCTTTTCGGTCTCTGCCACTATCTGTTTGGCATTCTGAGGGCAGACCACAAAGCACTGCCCGCAGAGTATGCATTCATTTCCTATTATATGCGCCTGATTGCCCGAAAACCTGATAGCTTTTACCGGGCAATGGCGTATGCATTTATAACAATTCTTGCAATTGGATTTTTTAAGCGTTAAACACTCAGACACGCCTATACCTCTCTTGCTTTTTCGAGGGCGGGAACTATGGTCTTCTCCCAGAACTCCCCCAAGCCTTCGGGTGTTATTCCGGTATAAACCTCTTCTCCCACCGTAATGGTGACTCCTACGCGATTGCATCTGCCGGAGCAAAATGCTCCGGTCAGTACAATCTCATTTTCCAGTTTGTTCTTTTCGATTCTATCCTGCAAAAGTTCCACTATGCGCGGGGCACCCTTTAAATGGCAGGAACTGCCGACACAAATCTCAACAAACAACATTATTTTACCTTCGCCTTTATTTCTTTTTCAAAGAACTCTTTAACGTTTTCAGGGGTAACGGAATAAAACTCATCATCTACCGTAACACAAACTCCCTGCTGGCACTTGCCCATACAGAAGGTTCCGCCGAGTTCCACCTTGTCTCCCAGCTTCTCTTCATTGATGTAATACTGAAGGCTTTCCACTACCTGACGTGATCCCTTGATGTGGCAGGAAGAACCGATACATACTGTAACTTTCATGCTTGACTCCTTTCGTCTCCTTACTCGTAATCCACTACATTTACCCAGCTCTGAAGGAACTCACGTTCCTTTTCATTGCCCTTTACGGACTGGGATGCAGCTACAATGGGCATCCATTTCTGGATATATCTCTTATCTGTCTTGCTCTTTGCGCAGAAGAGATCCAGGTACTTCTCAGCACCCTCTATGTCTCCGTTGAGCCAGAAAAGAAGATAGGATCTGGCAACATCTGCGGATGCATTTCCCTGAGTAGCATGTGACCAGTCAAGGATGCAGGGCTTTCCGTCCGGAGTGATGATGATATTTGAAGGGTTAAAATCACCGTGGCAAAGCTTATTGTGCTTGGGCATACCGTCCAGTCTTGTAAGCAGTTCATATCTCGTGGTGGCATCGAAATCCGTCATGGAGATCTTTCTGTTCATCTTATCCTTTAATTTGGTAAGAAGAGGACAGTTCTTGGACTGCATCTCGATCTGAAGATCTACGAAAAGCTCCAGATACTCATCCTTTTTCTCGGGATTCTCTTCCATGAGCTGAGCCAGTGTCTTTCCTTCCACAAAGTTTGTGATGATGGTCCACTTTCCGTCAAGGACGGTTACTTCATGGATCTTGGGAATGTTAAGGCCTGTCTCCTCTACTCTTGCCTGATTGAGAGCCTCGTTCAGAACATCGGCCTTGGAATAAGTCGCATCAAAAACCTTCATGCAGAGGTCTCCGTCGCGGTAAACGGTCTTGTTGTTTCTTACTGCTATGATCCTGTCAAGTTTCATATTCTTTCCCTCCTTATGCCTTCTTCAATCCGCTCTTCGCACGGCGATAGGGCTGTTTGAAATTGTGAACGTCGTCTGCTTCAATAAAGTCCGCTGCCTTGGGCATTACCGGCTCTTCAAAGTTATTCTTTCCATAGTAAGCATTAAGGTACATCTGCTTGATCTCACTCATAAGAGGATATCTGGGGTTAGCACCTGTGCACTGATCATCGAAAGCCTGTTCAACCATCGCATCAAGACGATCCAGGAAATCCTTCTCATCCGGTACGTAATCTCTGATGGTGGGCTTGATGCCTACTCTTGCCTTAAGATCGTTTACCGCCTTGATGAGGTTCTCCAGCTTTTCGGAATCTGTATTTCCGCCAAGGCCCAGAGCATCTGCCACTTCTGCATATCTTGCCAGTGTGTGGGGATGATCATACTGTGAGAAGGTACCCATCTTAACAGGTGCTTCAGCCGCATTGAAACGGAGAACCTGTTCAAGCATGAGAGCATTTGCCACACCGTGAGCTACATGGTGGAAAGCACCGAGCTTGTGAGCCATTGAATGGCATACACCCAGGAAAGCATTTGCAAATGCCATACCTGCCATTGTTGCCGCATTGGCCATCTTTTCACGTGCTTCCACGTCTGTCTGTCCGTTATCGTAAGCACGGGGAAGATACTTGAAGATCTCCTGCAGTGCCTGTTTTGCAAGTCCGTCTGTATAATCGGTAGCCATAACCGAAGCATAGGCTTCAAGCGCATGGGATACAGCATCGATACCCGAAGCTGCGGTAAGTCCCTTGGGAGCGCTCATATGGAAATCGGTATCGATGATCGCCATATTGGGAAGGAGCTGATAATCTGCAAGAGGATACTTGATACCGCTTTCCTGATCTGTGATAACTGCAAAAGGTGTAACCTCGGATCCTGTTCCGGCTGATGTGGGGATGGCTACGAAGTAGGCCTTTTCTCCCATCTTGGGGAAGGTATAAACTCTCTTACGGATATCAATGAATCTCATTGCCATATCCATGAAATCTGCTTCGGGATGCTCATAGAGTACCCACATGATCTTACCTGCGTCCATTGCGGAACCGCCGCCGAGAGCGATGATGGTATCGGGCTTAAAGGAACGCATAAGCTCTGCACCTGCCTGTGCACATGCAAGAGTCGGATCGGGAGCAACATCAAAGAAGGTCTCATGAACGATACCCATTTCGTCCAGTTTTTCCTCGATGGGCTTTGTATAGCCATTGTTGTAAAGGAAACTGTCTGTTACGATGAAGGCACGCTTCTTGCCCATTACTGTTCTGAGTTCGTCAAGAGCAACAGGCAGACATCCCTTCTTCATATATACCTTTTCGGGAGCACGGAACCAAAGCATGTTTTCTCTCCTTTCAGCCACTGTCTTAATATTTAAAAGATGCTTTACACCTACATTTTCCGAAACGCTGTTTCCGCCCCAGGAGCCGCAGCCCAAAGTAAGGGAAGGAGCAAGCTTAAAGTTGTAGAGATCGCCTATGCCTCCATGAGAGGAAGGTGTGTTGACAAGCACACGGCAGGTCTTCATACGGCTCTGGAACTCATCCAGCTTAGCCTGCTCGGTCTGAACGTTTAAGTAAATGGATGATGTGTGACCGAAACCGCCGTCTGCAATGAGATGTTCAGCCTTTGCAAAAGCATCCTGAATATCTTCGGCTTTATACATGGCAAGAACGGGTGAAAGCTTCTCGTGAGCAAATTCTTCGCTGATGTCTACGCTCTCAACTTCGCCGATAAGCACCTTTGTTCCCGCAGGAACGGTAACACCTGCGATCTCAGCGATCTTTGCGGCTCTCTGTCCTACGATCTTTGCATTCAATGCGCCGTTTATCAAAATAGCCTTACGTACTTTTTCTGTTTCTTCCGGATCAAGGAAGTAGCAGCCTCTGTCTGCAAACTCCTTCTTAACGGCAGCATATACGTTCTTGTGAACGATGACAGACTGCTCGGAAGCGCAGATCATACCGTTATCAAAGGTCTTGGAGTGGATGATGGAGTTAACCGCAAGAATGATATCTGCGGACTCATCGATGATAGCGGGAGTGTTTCCTGCACCGACACCAAGAGCGGGCTTTCCGGATGAGTAAGCTGCCTTTACCATTCCGGGACCACCGGTGGCAAGAATGATATCAGCCTCTTTCATAAGAAGGTTTGTCATATCCAGTGAAGGAACATCGATCCAGCTGATGATGCCTTCGGGAGCTCCTGCCTTTACCGCAGCTTCCAGCACGAGTTTTGCCGCTGCGATGGTGCATGCCTTAGCTCTGGGATGAGGGCTTATGATAATGGCATTTCTTGTCTTAAGTGCGATAAGTGTTTTAAAGATCGCAGTGGATGTGGGGTTGGTGGTGGGAATAACTGCCGCGATGACACCGATGGGCTCCGCGATCTTCTTCATTCCGTAGGCCTTATCCTCTTCCACAACTCCGCAGGTCTTTGTATCCTTGTAAGCATTGTAAATGTACTCTGCTGCATAGTTGTTCTTGATGACTTTATCTTCAACGATACCCATGCCTGTCTCTTCAACAGCCATCTTTGCAAGAGGGATCCTCGCTTGGTTTGCTGCTATCGCAGCTGCCTTAAAGATTTCGTCTACCTGTTTCTGGGTGTAGGCAGAAAAGATCTTCTGTGCCGCTTTTACTTCGGCGATGGTTTTTTCCAGTGTTTCAACACTGTCAACTATTGTTCTTTCCTTGTTTTCCATAGATACCTCCTATTGTCGGTTATGATCCAGAGATGTTTTTCTTTCTGCCAACAATATAGCATCCAAAACTTTGTTAAAAAATTATCAATTTCACATACCTATTATATTAAATTTGATATATCCTTCTCCGAATTCCCTGATTTTGAGCCTTTGGGGACGGGGTTAGGGGTTCATTTTTTGAACCCCTAACCCCGTCCCCAAAGGGTCAAAAAAAGCCGGACAGATTTTTTCTGTGTCGGCTCCTAATTTAGTGATGTTAAAGCTGTTACCTTCCGCCCTTTCGGGGTATATCATTTTATATCATTCTCAGTCGAAGTTCTCTCTCTTCACCCTGCAAAGTTCTGTGATAAATGCCTTGTCCAGATCAGTCAGTTTGTAGTCTTTTTTATATATGAGTACATCCTTGTATATCTTTTTATTTTCATAACACTCTCTTTGAATAAGACCGTATCTGTTAAGAAGCTTTTGAGGGATAAGGGATACCCACATGAAGGTTTCATGGTTCTCATCCAGAAGTTCAAACTGACTTGCCCTTTCAAAGACATATATCCTCTTGTCCATATCCGGCAATTCTTCCTTTTTAACTTCGGATAAAGCCAAGGACGGAACATAGGGATCTGCATGGGCGATCTCAATATGATCTCTCAGATCCGCAAAACTGATCTCGGAGAGCTTTGCCAGTGGTGATTGTTTACTCATCACCAGGTCATATTTAAACTTGGTTATGAGCTCATAGGTCAACCCTTTACTTTCAAGCATTTCCTTATAATACTTGTCAAACTGCTCTGCATATCTGATTATTCCCATCTGGTAGTTCTGTTCAAGAACATTCTTTATGGCGCGCAAGGCATTGGTCTCTTTATAAAAGATCTCAAATTCCCTTTCGTTTAAAAGATTGTTTGAAAATGATGCAAAGGCTTCCGCTATATAACTGGCTCTGGGAACGGACACGGAAAACTTCTTCTTGTCCTCATAGCCTTTTTTAAACATATTTTCGGCTATATCCACCTGCTTTAAGATGCTCCTGGCATATTTCAGGAATTCTTCTCCTTCCAGAGTAACCTTCATGCCCTTGGGAGACCTTTCGAAGATACTTACTCCCAGGGATGATTCCAATTCCTTAATGGAACGGCTTAAGTTGGGCTGATCCATATAGAGTTTTTCCGCTGCCTTATTTATTGACCCGCAGGCTGCTACTTCAATAGCATATTTTAAATAAAGTAAGTTCATAGGTTAACCTCGAAAATTACCCCAAAAAAGAGGAGAAGCCCATCAGAATGGGGAGGGAAATAACTGATGGGCTTGATTTATGAAAAAAATCTTGTAAGCTATTTAATTGTGTTGTTCTTTCAACGATGGCAATTATAAACCTCTATTTTTAAGATTGCGTGTAAAAAAAGTGAACAATCTGTTAACATTTTAACAGATTGTCCGGAGATAAAGAAATAACGGTTTACTTAAATAATCTTTTGTTTGTGATGATGATCAAAGCACTCAGAGGGATAGTGAAAAGTGCCACAGCGAAATCTCCTTCGTTGGCAGCAAGACCGATCACTGATGCTGCAAGAAGAGCTGCTCCTGCTGCTTTCTGAACAAGAAGATATCCTAACTTACTGAGCTTAACCTGCTTTGATGCTTCAGGTTTATATTCTCTGATATTGGAGATACGATGATTTCTCTCCTTGATCTCTTTAAGTGCTGCATTGTATCCTGCGATATAGGCTTCATCGTATAAGCTCACTGTCTGTGTCATAATTTATCTCCTTATCTAAAACCAAATGATCTTTGAACTCCTTGTTACCCTCTTGGGAATCTGACTGTCCGGAAGTTCATTTACCGCTTTTCTTTACGCGATCATAATAACACCATGTCATGGGGAAATTTCTCCGCATCCCGTCCGTCAGTTCAAAACTTTTCCGAATATTGCCAGCTCATCATCTTCCCTGATATTTATCGGCTTATAGTCCGGATTTAATGATATCAGGCTCACTCCTTCGGGACTTTTTTGAAGTTTTTTGCAATATGCATTTCCGTTAAGGAAAAAGATACCGATCTCTCCGTTTTCCAGACTCTCACATCTCTTGATCCAAACCGTCTGTCCGTTACTGTAACGGGGCTCCATACTGTTGCCTTTGATCCTGATACCGAAGTCGGCAGCCATGGAAACTTCATCTCCCACCTCAACCTCGGTGTAATCCTCTCCGTCAAGGAACTCACCTGTTCCTGCGGATGCGGGCAGGTTATAAAGTTTAAGGATCCTGGTGGGTCTTTTGATCTCGGAAACAGGAACGATATTCTTTTCTGTCTTGGCAGATCTGCGGATTTCACTGATCTTGACCGTCCTGTCAGCTCTTTTGACCTCGTCGATCTTATCCGTCTTCCCGGATCTATTGAACTTGCCCGAATTCTTTTCTGTATCTTCCCTTTTCTCTCTGAATTCCTCCGAAAGAAGCAAAAGTGAAATATACTCGGACGCTTTTTTCCTGCCTTCTTCATTCAATCCCGCAAAAGCCTCGATACCCACGATGTCTTCATTTTCAAATTCACCGTAAATATTTTTTATATCAAGAACCTTACATATGGCCAGAAACTGTAATGCATTGGGAATGCTCACATCCTTTTCCCAGGAACTTACGGAAGCCACCGAAGGGTTAAACCCGAAGGCCTTAAGTCTTTCGGCCAGTTCACCCTGAGAAAGCCCTGCAGCTTTTCTGTTCTTTGCAATTGTGGCTCCGATCTTCTCCATAGCATCCTCTCTGCTCTTTATATCTTGCATTATATCAATTTTAAATTGAATGTCAAGCATTTTTTCAATTTAAAATTGAATTTTATGATCTTCTTAGTTACAATTCACAGATATGCAAGCAGTCAAAACTCCGAAAGCTTGCTTTCAAAGAGTTTTAGCTGCTTGTATATTCTGCGTAGCGGTAACGCCCCCGCCCTCATGAGCAAGTAGCAAAGCGGATTGCGAATGCATGGCTGTGGGCTTGTGAACTGTAACATAATCTTCTTTAAGTTTTTTTATACAATTAAAAATAGTTTGACATTTTAAAGCTGAAATGCTATTATTACAGACTGTAGGGCAATTGTGTCCCACATAGATTTATTTATATTTTTTGGAGGATTTCAGAAATGCATAAGGGTACTGTTAAGTGGTTTAACAACCAAAAGGGCTATGGCTTCATCTGTGACGAAGAGGGCAAGGACGTTTTCGTTCATTACTCAGGTCTCAACATGGAAGGCTTCAAGTCTCTTGAAGAGGGCCAGGCTGTTATGTTCGATGTAACTGAAGGTGCTAAGGGACCTCAGGCAACAAACGTTACAAAGTGCTAATCAATTAAGCTTTTCAATGTACCTTTTTCAATATAAACGATATTTATATAGGAAACAGTTATATTGTGAACTAAGTTTGAGGAGACAAAAAAAGGAACGCAAACGCGTTCCTTTTTCTGTTGCCAAAATATATACCTTAAATAAATGATCAAAGTGTGGCTGCCCTGTCTCTCACCAGCTTGTCGAAGTTGATGATCTTATGCTCATACTCCTTATTCATAAACTCGGAATGAAGCATGAAATCCGCAGTGGCCTTGGTGTTTGCAATGGGAATATCGTAAACCGCAGCTATCCTTAAAAGAGCTTTTACATCAGGATCATGAGGCTGAGCGGTAAAGGGGTCGGAAAGGAAGATAACGAAATCCACTTTACCCTCTACGATCTTGGCGCCGATCTGCTGGTCTCCTCCCAGAGGGCCGGAATTATAGGCACGTACGGGAAGTCCCGTCTTGTCGGTGATCATTCTTGCGGTGGTACCTGTTCCGCAAAGGAAATGGTGCTTTAAGATGTCCTTGTTTTCATTGCACCACTCAATAAGCTTCTGCTTCATGCCATCATGAGCGATAAGCGCAATGTTCTTCTGTCTTCCGATGGTCATTGTGATAAATTCATTATCCATAGAATTACCCCACAAAATATATTTTTCATAATGCAGTGAATGATCTCACTTTCGCCCATTATAACCGTTTTTTTCGGTGCTGACAAGTATCCCAACTTTGATATTGCATTTATGTGTTCATCCGTGCTAAAATACGAGTTTAGAGTACAGAATATGAAAGGAAAAATTATCATGACTCAGTCAAGAACCCACAACTGCAACGAACTCCGTCTTGCAAATGCCGGCGAAAAGGTCACACTGGTCGGATGGTTCGAAAACATCCGTAAAGTCAGCAAAAATCTTGGCTTCGTTATCTTACGCGATTTCTACGGCACAACCCAGCTCGTGATCGAAACCGAAGAGATGATGGCGATAATCGACAGCCTCAACAAAGAGACTACCATTTCTGCCACAGGTATCGTAAGAGAACGTTCCTCCAAGAACAAGGACCTGCCCACAGGCGAGATCGAAGTCGTTCCCGAGAAGATCGAAATCCTCGGCAAGTGCAGATACAACGCGCTTCCTTTTGAAATAACAAAGTCAACCGAAGCAGACGAAAACACCCGTCTTAAATATCGTTACCTTGACCTCAGAAATCCCGAGGTTAAGAAGAATATCGTGATCAGAAGCCAGATCGTGTCAGAGCTCAGAAATGCTATGACCGCTCACGGTTTCCTGGAGATCACCACTCCCATCCTCACTGCTTCTTCTCCCGAAGGTGCAAGAGATTATCTTGTTCCCGCAAGAAATCATCCCGGAAAGTTTTATGCACTTCCCCAGGCACCTCAGCAGTTTAAGCAGCTTCTTATGACAGCAGGCTTTGATAAGTACTTTCAGATCGCTCCCTGCTTCCGTGATGAGGATGCCCGTGCAGACAGAAGCCCGGGAGAATTCTATCAGATGGATATGGAAATGGCTTTCGCTTCACAGGAAGACATTTTCGCAGTTATAGAGGACGTGCTTCCTCCCATCTTTGCCAAGTACGGTGTTTACAAGACAGCCTCCAAGGCTCCCTTCGTACGCATCCCCTACCGTGAAGCCATGGACAGGTACGGTTCCGACAAGCCCGACTTAAGAATAGACCTGATCCTTCAGGATGCCACAAACGTAATGGCTGACTGCGGATTTGAGCCTTTTAAGGATAAGGTTGTAAAGGCTGTTGTTGTTGACAGACTGAACGCTACCCGTAAGCAGATCGATGCCATGATCGCAGATGTAGAAGTTACCACCGCACAGAAGACCTATTGGTTCCGTGTGGATGAGAACGGCGAGTTTGTAGGCGGTATCTCCAAATTCCTTGCAGACAGAAAGCAGGCTGTCATCGAAGCTCTCGGCCTTAAGAACGGTGACTTCGTAGGTCTTGCGGCAGGAGATCTTCTCACCGCGCAGAAGACCGCAGGCGTATTCAGAAAGCTTCTGGGTGCTGCCGCAGAAGGCCACATGGACAAGGAAAAGTATGAATTCTGCTGGATCGTAGACTTCCCTATGTACGAGATCGGTGAAGAATCCGGCGAACTTGAGTTCTGCCACAATCCTTTCTCAATGCCCAAGGGCGGTATGGAAGCTCTTAAGACTCAGAACCCTCTTGACATCCTGGCTTATCAATATGACCTGGTCGTTAACGGCGTAGAGCTCTCTTCCGGAGCTATCCGAAACCACGATCCCGAGATCATGATCGAAGCCTTCAAGCTGGTCCGTCTCGGTGAGGAAGATGTTAAGGCCAAGTTCCCCGCCATGTACAACGCATTCTGCTACGGTGCTCCGCCTCACGGTGGTATCGCTCCCGGCGTAGACCGTATGGTAATGCTGATCCTCGGCAAGGATGCCATCCGCGATGTTATCGCTTTCCCTATGAACAAGAATGCTCAGGACCTTATGATGGGTGCTCCCGCAGAGGTTACTCCCAAGCAGCTTGAGGAAGACCACATCGCCATCGTTATGCCCGAGAAATAGACACAATAATAAAAGAGTCGCATGTGACAGCTCCCGTCAAACAGACAGTGACCTATCAACAGCGACTCTTTTTTTCTTATTTATAGGAGTGCTTTTTATTCATTTCTTCAGCCATTTCAATTATTCTGTCAAATTCCGGAGAATTCACCATGTTCATAAAATCCAGAAACAGCTTTATATCATATTCTTTATTGTCTTCTATCATCATGCTCAGAGCCGTTTCTTTATCAAAGCCCTTACGGTAAGGTCTGTCGGAGATAAGTGCCGCAAAGGCATCACAGATCTTAATGAATCTTGAAGAGTAAGGGATGTCATCCTCTCTCAGGTTATCCGGATAGCCGCTGCCGTCATAGCATTCATGATGGTGGTAGACCGCATCCACGATCTCCGGCGGATAATTGCATTTCCCCAGCATTTCTGCGCCAAGCTTGGCATGCATTCTCATGTGGCGCACCTCTTCAACATGAAGGGACTTCTTGTCACGTCCGTATATGCTCTGGGAAAGTCTGAGTTTCCCCACATCATGGACACAGGCCGCATTATAAATGGTTTCCGTAGTCTTTTCGTCCAGACCGATCCTTTCCGATAGCATCTTTACTATTTCCGCCACCAGCCTGCCGTGATCGATACTGTCCTCCAGGTCTTCGTTCACAACGCCCTTAAGGTCCAGAGTATAAAGAATATTTCTTATTTCCTTTTCCGAATCAAAAAGCATGATCTGTATTCCCCGTTCGTTTATATATCCGAAAAGAGTTTCCTCTTTCGTTCTATCATTTCATCGGTACGTTCCACGTAATCCTTGACGCTCTTCACGTTTTCCGTGCGTTCGATCTTCCTTACCTTGTACTCTCCGTCCTCGGCCTCGTTTAAAAATCCGCCTCCAAAGCATTCATCGCTCCTTACCAGCTTCGAAGATGCCCCGGGCCCGCAGGCTGCTATGGTGTGGCACTCTTCCATGATCAGCACATTGTAGAGACCTTCCTTACCCGGCTTTGCATAGCCCACATTTTCCAGATTGTCGGACATGTTCTTCTGTCTGTAAAGGTAGTAGGGTTCATATCCTTTCTCGGCCATGTACTTTTCTGCAGCCTCGGTCATGAGCCCTGTTTCCTTGCTCAAAGAATCCGCATAGGAATCCATTTCCGCATTGAGCCTTGCCGCTCTCTTAACCGCCAAAGTGTGGACTGTAATGGAATCCGGTTCCAGCTCGCCCACCTTTTCAAGGGTGTCCGTAAAGTCGGAAAGCACTTCTCCGTTAAGACCTGCGATCAGATCCATGTTGATATTGTCAAAGCCGCATTCCCGGGCCAGCTTAAAGGCATTTATAACATCTTCCACCGTATGCCGTCTTCCGATCAGATCCAGGGTCTTTTGCTGCATGGACTGGGGATTTACCGATATCCTGGTGATGCCTTCCTCTTTCATTGCCATCAGCTTTTCTCTTGTGATACTGTCCGGTCTTCCCGCCTCTATGGTCCATTCCCTTAAGTCCTTAAGATCAAAGCAGGCCTTTATCTTTCTTATTATCGCCCTTAACTGGTCGGCACTCATGGTAGTCGGCGTTCCGCCGCCAAAATATATGCTTATCAGCCTCTTGTTCTTCATCATGAGGGCTGTAGCCTCGATCTCCTTTAAAAGTGCTTCCACATAGGGCTCGGCATAGGCCTTGAACTTCTCATAGGGATAGGCCGAAAAAGAGCAATAAAGGCATATGCTTGGGCAAAAGGGTACGCCTATATAAAGGCTGTAGGTGTCATCAAAAGTGAGTCCTTCCAGAAGACGGCTCTCGTTTTCCGTGACCTTTAGCGCAAGTCTTGCCTTGGCGGGAGATGCCAGATACTCATTTTCATAATAGGAAATGATCTCTTTCGGAGAAAAACCTCTTAAGCGCATGTCCAGGACCTGCTTGGTGGGACGGACTCCCGTAAGGGTTCCCCAGGGAAGTACCTTGCCGGATATCTCGGACAACACCCTGTAAAGGGCACGATGAAGATGATTTCTGTACATCCTCCTGTCCGGATCTCCCTGATTTTGATAGGTGTTCTCATCCCTTTCGGAAAAATCCTCGCTTGCACCGGCCTTCCTGCCATATATTTCCGCGTCGATGGAAAAAGCTTCATCCTCAAGAAGGAAGTTCACACGACCCACGGTTTCAGGCACGTCTATCTGTCCGTGCCCGCGTTTTATCCTGGCTTCTTCCCGCTTTTTTTCCTCTTCCGCCTCATCAATGTTTATTGTTTTTATATCGCACTCTCTAAAAAAGGCTTTAATCAGCGGTCCTATATCCTGCGCGTAATCCAAGCCTTTTAAGTAAGCATATATCTGCTTCATTATCCCATTGTTCTTTCGACATCAACAACTCCTTCTATCATACGGAGCTTTGTGATCAGGGTGGTGAGCTGGTCCGTACTGGACACTTCAAAGCCCATGGTGATGGTGGCTGTACCGCCCTTGCTTACACGGCTGTTGATGTTCATCATATCGATCTTGTTTTCCGTCATGACCTTGGAAATATCAAGGATCATGCCGCTTCTGTTGGTTGCATAAACGTTGATCTCGGCAAAGTAGTTGCCCTTCTGCTTGTCGCCTTCATTCCATTCGGCACTAACGAGACGCATCCTCTCTTCGTCCGTGGCATTTATAACATTCACGCAGTCAGTCCTGTGAATGGATATGCCTCGTCCTCTGGTAACAAAGCCCACGATCTCATCTCCGGGAACGGGAGAACAGCATTTGGAGAAATGTACCGAAATGTCGCCCGCGCCCTGAACCACAATACCGGATTTTGCTTTAACTTCCACCGGTTTCTTGGTGTTCCTGATCTCGGCAACGGATTCAAGTACCTTTTCATCCGTGATCTCACGTTTTTTCTTCTTTTCCAGTTCCTCAAGAAGGCGATTTACTATCTGTCCTTCCTTCAGACCTCCGTGGCCTATGGCAGCCAGCACGGAATCCCAGTCATGGAAACCGTACTTGTGCATGGTCACATCCATGAATTCCGCTTTAAGGATCTCCTGGGGATTGATGCCCTTGGTCTTGCAATAGGTCATCATAAGTTCCTTGCCATGGATGACATTGTCTTCCTTAAGCTCTGTCTTAAACCACTGATTTATCTTGTTTCTGGCCTGTCCGCTCTTTACTATGTTCAACCAGTCACGGCTGGGTCCCTTTGAGTTCTGGGAGGTGATGATCTCGATCCTGTCACCGTTCTTGATCACATAGTCCATAGTAACCAGCTTGCCGTTTGCCCTTGCTCCCACCATCTTATTTCCCACTGCGGAGTGGATGGAGTAAGCGAAGTCTACAGGAGTAGAGCCTGCAGGAAGCGTCTTTACGTCTCCTGTAGGGGTGAAACAGTAAACCGTATCCGAAAAGAGATCCAGGTCCGATTTAACGTTGGAAAGAAACTCCTTGTTATCCGACATTTCCTGCTGCCATTCAAGGATCTGACGGAGCCATGCCATCTTCTCCTCTTCCTTGGCATCGGATCTGACACCGTTTTGAGCTTCCTTGTACTTCCAGTGAGCTGCGATACCGTATTCAGCCACCTTGTGCATTTCCATGGTACGGATCTGTACTTCGAAGGGTAGTCCGTTATGGGCGATAAGGGTGGTATGCAATGACTGGTAATTGTTTGCCTTGGGCATTGCTATATAATCCTTGAAACGACCCGGTATGGGTTTATACATCTCATGTATTATACCGAGGGCGGCATAGCAGTCCTTTACCGTATCCACGATTATACGGATGGCATATAAGTCATATATCTGATCCAGGGTCTTGTCCTGGTTTTTCATCTTTTTGTATATACTGAAGAAGTGCTTGATCCTGCCGTCGATCTGAGCTTTGATCTCGCCCTCTTCTATCTTCTCCGCGATCTCATCGATACGTTCGTCAATGAACTTCTCCCGATCGCTCTTACGCATGGCGATCTTCTCTTCCAGATCCGCATATACTTCCGGCTCTATTATCTTAAGCGAAAGATCATCCAGTTCTATCTTGATGCGGCTGATACCGAGACGCTGGGCAAGAGGTGCATATATGTCCATGGTCTCATGGGCCTTCTCCAATTGCTTGGGAACAGGCTGATACTGCATAGTCCTCATGTTGTGCAGACGGTCCGCCAGCTTTATCATGATCACACGGATATCCTTGGCCATTGCCAGGAACATTTTTCTAAGGTTTTCAGCCTGAACCTCCACCTTATCCATGTCATAGTTCAACTGGGTCAGTTTGGTAACACCGTCCACCAGAAGAGCTATCTCATCTCCGAATTCAGCCTTGATCTCTTCAAGAGTGGTATCCGTATCTTCCACCACATCGTGAAGTATCCCTGCGGCTATGGTCTCCTTATCCAGCTCGAGCTCGGCAAGGATAATGGCCACACAAAGGGGATGGATTATGTAGGGCTCTCCGGATTTTCTCTTTTGATCTTTATGTTTTTCCGAAGCCAGCTCATAGGCTTTTCGGATGATACCCAGATCTGTCAGACTTCTGTAGGCCCGGATCTCCTTTTCCAATCGCGCAAAAAGCGCCTCCGGATCGGTAAAATCCGAAGGTGTGGAGAATGATTTCTCGCTGATGGGCTTTTTAAGCACGTATTTGAATTCTTTTTTGTCCGTTTCAGCCATTGACACTCCTGATGTATTTAAGATCAAAGTCAGTTAGGATCACTTTATTTTCCGGGGTACTTAACAACAGAATCCACATTGTAGCCCTTAAGACGCTCACGTCCGTTCAAGCCTTCAAGTTCCATAAGGAAAACGATCTTAACTACCTTGCCGCCCAGACGTTCAATGAGCTTGATGATAGCCTCAATGGTACCGCCTGTTGCAATAAGGTCATCAACAATAATGACTCTCTGACCGGGCTTGATGGCGTCCTTGTGCATTTCAAGAACCGCAGAACCGTATTCCAGGTCATATGACTGCTCGATGGTCTCGCAGGGCAGCTTACCCTTCTTACGTACGGGTACAAAGGACTTGTGCATATTGTAAGCCACGGGAACTCCAAAGATGAATCCTCTGGACTCGGGTCCTACAACGATATCAAAATCCTCATTCTGAACAAGGCCCTCCAGCTTATCCACAGCAAGACGGAGTCCGTCGGGATCCTGGATGACACTTGTCACATCCCTGAACATGATACCGGGTTCCGGAAAATCAGGTATGGTTCTTACATAATCGGCAACTGTTTTCATTCTATCTACCTCCATATCATCAGCCAAAGTACAATGACTGAGATCATAGCCTGTATTATTGTAAATCTGTAAACCGTTTGGGTATTGGACCAGTTGAGATTCTTTCTCACATGATCGTGTAACGGTGTTCTGACGTTTTTAAGTATCTTTATCTTAAGGAATCTTCCCAGGAAGAGTTTTACCAGTCCCAGCCCTCCGTCCAGGAGGAACACAAGGCCGAAGAAGATCCAAAGGAAAGGACTTCTGCTTTTCAATGCAGCTATGGCAATGATCGTACCCATGGCTCTTGAGCCCGCATCCCCCATAAGCACTGTGCTGGGATGCGCATTAAAAAGAAGATAAGCCATAAGGCAGGCGCAGAAAAGACCGAGTACGTAGGGATAGTCCGAACCGCGTCCCATTATCATATCAAAAACTATAAAAGATCCCAGGGTAACGATACCGAGAGTAGCCGAAAGTCCGTCAACCCCGTCGGTACAGTTGGTAACATTAATGGAAAGCCATATGATGCCCACAGATATAAGTGCATATAGCCACACAGGGATCTCAACGGTTATACCGGGTAATGCAAAAGATACTGCGGTGCCGTTTTCAAATATCATAACCGAAGTAATGCCTACGGCTGTAAGGAGGTCAAAGATCGCCTTTTTGTAATCCTTCCAGGGTTTATCCGAAGCGTCATCCAAAAATCCGGTAGCCATGGCAAAAAGGATAAACAGCAGATAGGCACAGGATTCCGTGCTCTGTACATTAAATACACAGGCAACCACGGTAAAAACACATACAAAGATGATACCTGCTCCTCTGACCTTACCTTCCGAAAGTGCCCCTTCCACGGCGAATTTTCTTCCATGGTCTCTGGGCAGCTTGTTCCCGAAAAGCCTGATCATTAAGACCGTAAGAAAAAATGCGGCACCAAAACCTGCGGCATGTAATATTCCTACATTGGAAAACAGCAATTCAAGCATATTTTATCATTCCTTTTCCAACAAAAGATTATCATAGGTGGTATAAGTGAACTCTATATCAAAGCAGGTCTGTTCTTCCGATTCCTCCACCATCTTCCAGTTATCTTCCGAATCCAGATCCGGAAAGAAAGTATCCGCCACATATTCGTAATTGATCCTGGTCACATAGGCCTTCCTGCACTGCTCGTACAAAGCCTTGTAGATCTGACCGCCTCCGATCACGAAGATATCCTCTTCCGCCGAAAGTTCTCTTGCTTTTTTAAGAGCTTCATCAATACTGTGGGTCACAATAGCTCCATGGCCGTCATAATTCTTTTTGGTGGTTATAACGATATTGTTCCTGTTAGGAAGAGGCTTTCCGTCACGAAAGCTCTCAAGAGTACGTCTTCCCATGATAATGGTCTTTCCCGTGGTCATTTCTCTGAATCTCTTTTTGTCCCCGGGTATGCTGACCAACAAACCATTATTATAACCGATTCCCCAGTGTTTATCAACCGCAACTATTAAATTCAAGGTTGCATCCTCCTTTTTCCTTTAAGTGATCAGATGGCTACAGGTATGTTCTTGATCTGCTCACCCGTAACATAGTTTTCCAGCTTTACATCCTCGGGCGTAAAGTCGTAAAAATGCTTCACCTCCGGATTCAGCCACAGAGTGGGGGCTTCGTGCTGCTCTCGTGAAATGAGTTCCTTTACCAATTCCACATGCCGGTCATATATATGCGCGTCGGCTATAACATGAATAAATTCTCCCACCTCCATATCGCACTCTCTGGCGATCATGTGAAGCAGAACTGCGTATTGGCACACGTTCCAGTTGTTGGCTGTGAGCACATCCTGGGAACGCTGGTTTAAGATACCGTTAAGTATCAGCTTGTCGTGGCCCTCTTTCTTGGTCACATTAAAGGTCATACTGTATGCGCAGGGATAGAGCTTCATGTCATGCAGATCCGCATGGACATAGATGTTGGTCATTATCCTTCTGCTGTAGGGATTGTTTTTCAGGTCCCAAAGTACGCGGTCCACCTGATCCATCATCCCTTCCTTGTATTCGTGTTTTATCCCCAATTGATAGCCGTAAGCCTTTCCGATGGAGCCGTTCTCGTCGGCCCACTGATCCCAGATGTGGCTGTTCAGTTCCTTAATATTATTGGATTTCTTCTGCCATATCCACAAGATCTCATCCGTTGCGGATTTAATGGCGGTTTTTCTCAACGTAAGTGCGGGAAATTCCTTTGACAGGTCATATCTGTTCACGACCCCGAATTTTTTAATAGTATAGGCCAGAGCGCCGTCTTCCCAATGAGGGCGCACCTTTTCTCCCATGGTATTTGTTCCGTTTTCAAGAATGTCCCTGCACATCCCCACAAATACTTTGTCCGCGTAGCTCATACATTTCCCTCCCATAACTGAATATCTGCGTCATTAACAAGTCCCAAAACTTAGAATGCGGGCGGTAAAATACCGCCCGCATTTTATCTCATGCAAATGAAATTATCTGTTTCTGTCGGCAAAGCCCTTAATGCTGGATGCGTTGGCATACTTCATAACATCATTGTCTTTTATGACGATAAGAGTAGGTGCCTGCATGATACCGTATTTTCCAACAAGTTCCTGATTTTCCTCGGCATCGATCACTTCATAGTGATAATCTCTCAGGAATTCTTTTGCCATTTTGCAGTTGGGGCAAGTCTTTGTAGTGAAAAGATACATCTTTTCGTCACTTTTTGCAACCCCATCAACCTTAATTTCCACCATTCCGTCATTATCTGTCGATTTTGCCGTCTCGGGAGCGTTCTTGATCTTTGAGCCTGCTATATCATATACGACTCTGTTCTTGTATTCCTGGCTCTTACCTTCGTTCCAGTTCTGAACAGGGCGATAATAGCCGGTGATACGGCTGTAGACTTCAGCCTTTTCTCCGCATACGGGACAAGTGTAATGCTCGCCGGAAATGTATCCGTGAGTCTTGCAGACCGAATAGGTGGGAGACATTGTATAGTAAGGCAGCTTGTAATTCTCGGCAATTGTACGTACCAACTTTGCTGCAGCCTTCCAGTCGGGAAGTCTCTCTCCCAGGAATGCATGGAATACTGTTCCTGAAGTATAGAGTGTCTGGAGCTCATCCTGAACGTCGAGAGCTTCGAAGATATCTCTGGTGCTGTCAACAGGAAGATGTGAGCTGTTGGTGTAATAAGGTGTATCGCCGGGTTTGCCTGCTGTGATGATGTCGGGATAATGCTTCTTGTCATGCTTTGCAAGACGATAGCTTGTGGATTCTGCAGGAGTAGCTTCAAGGTTATAAAGGTCTCCGTACATCTCCTGATAATCGCTTAAGCGCTCTCTCATGTGGTTCAGGGTCTTCTTTGTGAACTCCTGAGCCTCAGGGCTGTTAAGATCCTTACCCAGCCACTTGGCATTGAGGCAGGCCTCGTTCATTCCCACAAGTCCGATGGTGGAGAAGTGGTTTGCAAAGGTTCCAAGATATCTCTTGGTGTAAGGATAAAGTCCTTCGTTAAGAAGCTTGGTGATAACATCTCTCTTAACCTTAAGAGAACGTGCTGCGATGTCCATCATATGGTCGAGACGTGCAAAATAATCTTTTTCATCGGTTGCAAGATAAGCGATCCTGGGCATGTTGATGGTTACAACGCCAACAGAACCTGTGCTCTCGCCGGATCCGAAGAAACCGCCGGTCTTCTTTCTGAGTTCACGAAGATCGAGGCGCAGACGGCAGCACATGGAACGTACGTCACTGGGCTGCATATCGGAATTGATATAGTTGGAGAAGTAAGGTGTTCCGTACTTCGCTGTCATTTCGAAAAGGAGTTTGTTATTCTCTGTCTCGCTCCAGTCAAAATCCTTGGTAATGGAATAGGTGGGGATGGGATACTGGAATCCGCGTCCGTTGGCATCACCCTCGATCATGATCTCGATGAATGCCTTGTTGACCATATCCATTTCCTTCTTACAATCCTTGTAGCAGAAGTCCACTTCTTTTCCGCCGATGATGCAGGGAAGGTTTGCAAGATCGTTGGGAACCGTCCAGTCAAGGGTGATGTTCGAGAAAGGAGCCTGTGTTCCCCAGCGGCTGGGAGTGTTAACGCCGTATACAAAGGACTGGATGCACTGCTTAACCTCTTTGTAAGGAAGGTTGTCGATCTTTACAAAAGGTGCAAGATAGGTATCAAAAGAAGAGAATGCCTGTGCTCCGGCCCATTCGTTCTGCATGATGCCCAGGAAGTTAACCATCTGGTTGCAGAGAGTGGAAAGGTGGCTTGCAGGGGAAGATGTGATCTTTCCGGGAATTCCTCCCAGTCCTTCTTTTATAAGCTGCTTAAGAGACCAGCCTGCACAATAGCCTGTAAGCATGGACAGATCATGAATGTGGATGTCTGCATTCCTGTGTGCGCTTTCGATCTCCTGATCATATATTTCGGACAGCCAGTAATTGGCAGTGATGGCTCCGGAATTGTGAAGGATAAGACCTCCCACGGAATATGTAACCGTGGAATTCTCCTTTACTCTCCAGTCCTCTTCCTTTACATAGCTGTTAATGGTGTCTTTATAGTCAAGAATAGTGGACTTCATGTTGCGGATACGTTCTCTGTTTTTACGATAGAGGATGTATGCCTTGGCTACGTCGGTGTATCCGGTCTGCTCAAGTACATGCTCGCAACTGTCCTGAATATCTTCCACAGTGATGGTTCCATCCTTCACCTTATCCTGGAAATCACTGGTTACTCTCAACGCAAGAAGATTGATGATATCTTCATTATAATTTTTCTGTGTGGCTGTAAAAGCTTTTGCAAGAGCGCCCGATATTTTGGAAATATTAAAATCTGTTATTTCCCCATCCCTTTTTACTACACTGATCATTTCGTTCTCCTTTCGAGTCTTTATCGGAAACTTTTGTTCCTGTTGCCTTCTGCAACGCTCTGAAATCGATTTTAGCAAACCACAGTGGTTAAGTCAAGAGGTAAATAACAAAATATAGAAGCTGTTCTTGACTCCCACCACAACATCTTGCGTAGGAAGGCCGCTGATTTATATTTCGGACATAAATATAAAAAATATAAGAAAAAAATTAAAAATGCCCTTTTTTCGCGGATTACTCACTTGTAGAAAAAAAGAAAAGAGTAACATTCGCTACTCTTTCTATTTTATATTTTCCACAATAATTAGTTTGATGTTATATTAACAAATACCATATGTAGTGTTTCAATTTTTTAAGACCGGTCCACATAGGCCTTAACATGGATACCGTCTTCCTTGTATTCTTCCGAGATGATCTGTCCATTCCTGCGTATCTTCTGGATCTCACCGGCTTCTGCAAAGGAAAATACCTTTTCTATGTAGTTTCTACTTTCCTTTATTATACGGTCCAGAACTCCCTTAAGTTCTTCTATGCCCGTACCTGTTTTGGCAGACCCCTTGATCACATGGTCTGCCCGCATATCTCTGAGCCTGAATTCTTCAGTCTCCGGTCTGTCACATTTATTAAAGAAGGTGATAAAGGTCTTTCCTTTGATCCCCAGCTTGTCCAGAGTTTCATAGGTTACTTCGATCTTTTTTTCATGGTCGGGATTGGAAGCATCCACCACATGTATGATGATATCCGAGTACTTGGCTTCCTCAAGAGTGGATCTGAAGGCATCCACAAGATGATGAGGCAGTTTTCTTACAAAACCTACCGTGTCTGTCATCAGTACCTTCTGCCCCGTTCCCAGGTCCAGTTCCCTGACTACGGGATCCAGTGTGGCAAAGAGCATGTCAGCCTCCAGTTCACTCGCTCCCGTGGCTTTATTTAACAATGTGGACTTGCCTGCATTGGTGTATCCCACTATAGCCGCAGAAGGGATATTGGCCTTTGTTCTCTGTGCTCTGGTCACATCTCTGGTCCTGACCACATTGTCCAGCTCGTTGTTAAGCTCAGATATCCTGTCTCTTATAAGTCTTCTGTCTGTCTCCAGCTTTTTTTCACCGGGACCTCTGGTTCCGATACCGCCACCCTGCCTCGAGAGACTTCTTCCCATTCCTATAAGGTGGGACTGCCTGTATTTGAGCTGTGCCAGCTCTACCTGTATCTTTCCTTCTCTCGTAAGTGCATGTCTGGCAAATATTTCGAGGATTATCTGAGTTCTGTCACAGATCTTAAGATCCAGGGCGTCCTCCAGATTACTTAACTGGGCGGGAGTCAGTTCATCATCACTTACTACGCCTGTAGCACCCAGTTCTTCCGCCATAATTCTTAGTTCCTCCACCTTCCCTTTTCCGAAATAGGTGGATTTATCTATGGCTTCCCTGTTCTGTATAAGGATACCTACGGTTTCTCCTCCCGCAGTTTTAACCAGCTCTTTAAGTTCGTTTATGGAATCTGCCGTGTCATCCGGTGAATTTTTCCCATTTTTATAGGTGTCCCCAAGGGAGACACCTATAAGTATAAATTTTTCAATTTCTTCTTTCAGTTCTATCATAACTTAGCTTTTTCTGCCTTCTGTTTAATGTATTCGTCGATGAAACGTCCCATCTTTGCCGACTCTCCCGAAAGCGCGGATACAACCTCGTTAACGGTCTCAAACTTCTCGGAGTTCTGAGCACACATAGCAGTGGTCTCTTCACTTGCAGCGGATATCTCTTCCGTAGCGGAGGACAGGCTGTTGATACTGTCTGTGATGATGGCATTGGTTTCAATGAGTTCGTTGGTCTTTCCGTTCATGTTATCGATAGCCTCATCCAGGCTGGAGAGACCGCCGGAGATCTTGTTAAAGTTCTCCTCAATGTCATGGATCATGGATATCTGGGTATTTATCTTTTCTATCATGCTGTCCATGGATCCTATGGTCTCGTTGGAGTTTTCATTCAATTTTTCAATGATGGCCTGAATGTTCTCTGTGGATGACTTGGTCTGCTCGGAAAGCACTCTGATCTGTTCCGCAACCACAGCAAAGCCTCTACCCGCTTCTCCTGCCCTTGCAGCCTCTATGGAAGCATTAAGTGCAAGCAGGTTGGTCTTGTTGGATATACTCTGAATGATACCGATGATCTTTTCCATGTCCATGGTATGATTGTGGAGTTCTTCCATGCTGGCTTTAACGGAATTGTTTTCCTGCTCCATGATCTCTGTCTGATTAACAACGTTCTTAACCAAAACGAAGCCTTCCTTAACGGAATCCGAGGAAATCCTGGCGATCTGTCCCAGATCATCAGAAACCTTGGCGGTTTCCTTAACTACCTTCTGGATCTTTTCGGTAGTACGTGCCTGCTCGTTTATACTGTTAAGAGTGGTTTCCATACCTGCCGCCACATCATTCATGGCAGTGGTAACGCCCTTTGTATCTTCGTTTACTTCTTCTACAAGAGCTGTAATGGACTGTACCGAATCATCGATCTTAGAACCGATGTTGGCAATGGCATCCATCATGGTCTCCTGTTCCTTTTCGTTATCAAAGATCTCTTCCAGTTGCTCCTTATTGGTCTGATTGCTGAGCATAGTGGTAAGTCCGAGACTGATATTCATGATGACGATGCACATGATCACTATCAGTGCACCTACAGGATCTTCTTTTACTCCCATAAGGTTACATACCACTGCGTTGATAACAGCTAATGCGATGTTTGCACCGGAAATGATGCCTATAAGTTTTTTGCTTCCGTACAGCATTACAGCTGCAGATACGGGGAAGATGAGGATGGTACTGCTTAAAGTCCCGGCCCTTATGGTGATAAATGTAAATGCCACATAGAAGATGGGCAATGCTATCTTCAGATATTTCCATTGCTCAAATGTAAACAGGAAATAGATCATCATAGACGTCAGGGTGGTAACTATGAGGATAATGGCCTCAAACACCAGTTCCTGAGACAATGTTCTACCGGTAATATACATGACAATGGTTACAATGAGCAATGCTACGTTGGAAGCATTTATCGCAAGATGAGTTGCAAGATTGGCTCTCTTGTTTTTCTTCTCTTCCAGATTCTTGGACTTGCGACGATTCTTAGTTACAGATGCCATAAAAACTACCTCCCATGATGTATAAACTTAACGTCCGATGCATGCACAGAATATCAGTTGTCCCAGGCATCGCGCTTTTATCTGCATTTTACACTGTCAGAGAGGTAGGTGTCAATAAATTCTGAAACTTTATCTAAATTTAAGTCTTTTTTCTGTATTTTTTAACAGCAAAATCACTCCGGGTCATACTTCTTCGTAACGATCTCATCAACTACCTGTTTAACGAAATTATTGAGGTCAACAGTAGTAGATTCCTGGCGTCCGTGCAATCTGAAGGTTACTGTATTCGCATCCTTCTCGTTGTTACCCAGAACGAGGATGTAGGGAACCTTTTGGATCTGTGCTTCTCTCATCTTGTAACCGAGTTTTTCGGCACGCTCATCCAGTTCTACTCTTACATTACGTACATAGAGCTCTTCGTATACCTTCTCGGCATATGCCATGAGCTCGGGATCGTCATTCTTAACAGGAAGCACTTTAACCTGTACGGGAGACAGCCAAAGAGGAAGATTGCCCTTGGTCTCTTCAAGGATGTATGCCATGAAACGATCGAGAGATCCCAGGATAGCTCTGTGAAGGACTACAGGTGTTCTCTTGTCTCCGTCGGAATCGATGTATGTAAGGTTAAACTTCATGGGAAGGCAGAAGTCCAGCTGACATGTGGAAAGCGTGTACTCATTTCCTACTGCCGGCTTAACGTTAACGTCAAGTTTCGGACCATAGAATGCAGCTTCGCCAATCTCTTCCGTATAGTCTATCTTCAGCTCATTGAGAACTTCTCTTAAAGCATCCTCAGCCTTGTTCCACATCTCGTCATCGGGATGATACTTCTTGGTATCCGCAGGATCACGAAGAGAAAGAACACAGCGATAATTTGTGATATTAAAATCTTTATATACTTCCTTTATCAGAGCAACAACGTTTGCAACTTCGTCCTTGATCTGCTCGGGTGTAACAAAGAGATGCGCATCGTTCTGGCAGAAGTGACGTCCTCTTTCGATACCCTTAAGTGTGCCGCTGGCTTCGAAACGGAAATCGTGAGCGATCTCACCTATCCTGATGGGAAGCTCTTTATAGGAATGGGGACGGTTAGCATAGATCATCATATGATGAGGGCAGTTCATGGGACGAAGAACGAAGCTTTCGCCTTCTACTTCCATCGCAGGGAACATGTTCTCCTTATAATGATCCCAGTGACCGGATGTCTTGTAAAGATCA
>JAEEGK010000934.1_pt1 | contig 73098 bp, 59 predicted proteins | sample 8958771 | NCBI WGS metagenome assembly JAEEGK01 (sample SAMN16246547, study PRJNA631951) | gut metagenome | biome: gut microbiome; feature: rumen; material: SC-attached | host: Bos | place: Iran: Karaj | collected 2018-10
GTAGCGACCCCAATATGGCTCAGCAATGGACCACATACGCCCAAAGCATACTGTCTCAGCCAGTTGACGGCAAACACTATTCACTCCCCTCGCCCTTTGGAGAGGGGCTGGGGGTGAGGCTCCTCTATAATCCTCGCATGAAGTCGGCCTACAACTTTGTGCCTGCCATCATGGGAATGTTGCTGATGCTGATTTGTGCCATGATGACATCCGTCAGCATTGTTCGGGAGAAGGAAAAAGGAACGATGGAAGTGCTGCTGGTGTCTCCCGTTCGTCCCATCATGATGATAGTGGCAAAGGCAGTGCCCTATTTGGTGTTGGCTTTCGCCATCCTTGTCTCCATCCTCCTGATGGCTCGCTTCGTGCTCGGTGTGCCGTTGGCTGGCTCCATCCTGTGGATTTTCGTAGTCTCAGCCATCTATATTTTGTTGGCGTTGTCCTTGGGCTTACTCATATCCAACATCGCAAGCAGTCAGTTGATGGCGCTACTGCTCTCGGCTATGGTGTTGCTCATGCCCATCGTCATGCTCTCGGGCATGTTGTTCCCCATCGAGTCCATGCCTATGGTTCTGCAATGGATTTCGGCTGTCATTCCTCCGCGCTATTACATCGAGGCGATGCGCAAGCTGATGATTATGGGCGTTGGCATCGGCGAGGTGATGCGTGAGGTGGCTATTCTCAGTGGAATGACAATCTTTTTGCTGATTGTGTCCCTTGCCAAGTTCAAGACACGATTAGAGTAGCATCAAAGTAAAAATGGAAAATCAGCCATGATAAAGTATCTCATACAAAAGGAGTTCCTGCAAATACGTCGCAACGCGTTTCTGCCCAGGCTCATCATCATTTTTCCCATCATGATTATGTGTGTCATGCCGTGGGTGATGAATCAGGAAGTGAGGAACATCCGTGTCAGTGTGGTGGATCATGACCACTCTTCGCTCAGCGCACGTCTTGTTCACAGCATAGAGCAGAGCAACTACTTCCGCTTCCGTGGAATGCAACCGTCGTACGAATTGGCACGGAAGGAGATAGAGAAGAGCCGAACCGACATCATCCTGGTCATAGCGAAGGGGTATGGCAAGGTGGCAGAGATGAAGGCGAAAGGCAATGCCATCCCTTCCGAGGAGGATAGGGGAAAGATACTCATTGCTGCCAATGCAGTCAACGGTGTGAAGGCTGGCATCGGTGCCAGCCACCTCTCCCAGATAGTCATGGCGAGTGCCAATCCCGATGCAGCCGCCTTGCAGACAGCCGTTTCCACCTTCTATCTCTACAACAAGCATCTCAACTACAAGCTGTTCATGATTCCCGCACTCTTGGCGATTGTGATGATGCTCATGTGTAGTTTCTTGCCAGCCCTGAATATAGTAAGCGAGAAGGAGACGGGAACGATAGAGCAAATCAACGTGACACCCGTTTCGAAGTGGTCCTTCATCCTCGCAAAGCTCATTCCCTATTGGCTCATGGGACTTTTGGTGGTTACCATCTGTCTCTTGTTGGCATGGGCAATATATGGAATCACTTGTCAGGGACCCATTGCCCTCGTCTATCTTCTCACCATGGTGCTCGCTCTCTTCTTCTCATCCTTGGGCTTGCTTGTCTCCAACTACAGCGAAACGCTCCAGCAGGCCATCCTTGTCATTTGGTTCTTCATGGTGTGCCTTCTCTTGCTCAGTGGATTATTCACCCCAACCCGTTCCATGCCCCGCTGGGCTTACCTCACCACCTACATCAATCCCATGCACTATTTCATCGATGCCATCCGCACTGTCTTTGTTCGTGGAGGCAATTTCGCTGCCATCGCCCATCAAGTGTATGCGCTTTCTGCCTTTGCCATCCTCATGAGCTTTTGGGCTGTGGTAAGCTACAAGAAGAACTCCTGAGAATTTTTAATTGTTAATTCAGAAGCGTTCTACATTGATTTTCTTTGGTGATTGTAGTGGCTATGTCCGTGTTTTTTCGTAAGTTTGCAGAATGTAACGAGAACCGAAAAGAATCAAAATAAGAATGCAAGACGAGAATATTGACAATGCGATGTATTGCATTGACCCCGAGGAGGCAGAGACCACGGATGAGCGTACCGAGAAGGGTACGCTTGTGCTACGCGACACTCCATTTGTTGACATGATGAAACGGCGCATCTTCAATGTGCTGCTCATTGCAAATCCTTACGATGCTTTCATGCTGGAGGACGATGGACGAGTGGATGAGAAGATTTTTGAGGAATACTCCAAACTCGGTCTGCGCTATCCTCCTCGTTTTTTCCAGGTGGCTTCGCAGGAGGAAGCTGAGGAAGAACTGAAAAAGACGAGTTTCGAACTGGTGATTTGTATGCCAGGAACGGACAACAACGATGTGTTCGATATTGCCCGAGACATTAAGATTCACAATCCTAAGATTCCAATTGTGGTGCTCACGCCGTTCAGTCATGGTATCACGAAACGTATGGAACATGAGGACTTGAGCATTTTTGAATATGTGTTCTGCTGGCTTGGAAATACGGATTTGTTGGTTTCCATCATCAAGTTGATTGAGGATAAAATGAATTTGGAGCACGATATTTCATGCGGTGTGCAGATGATTATGCTGGTGGAGGATTCCATTCGTTTCTATTCCTCAATTCTTCCAAATCTTTATAAGTTCGTCTTGCAGCAAAGTCTGCTCTTTGCTACCGAGGCTCTTAATTCCCAGCTCGAAACTCTCCGCATGAGAGGTCGTCCAAAGATTGTGCTGGCACGAAACTATGAGGAGGCATGGACTCTCTACACGAAGCACAAGAACAATGTGCTGGGAGTCATCAGCGATTGCCGATTCCCTCGTAACGGTGTGAAGGACGAACGAGCTGGTTTCGACCTCCTTTCTGCCATTCGCAAGGAAGATGAGTTCGTTCCGCTGATTCTGGAGAGTTCAGAATCAGAACGAGCAGAGTGGGCACGTCAATGCCATGCTTCGTTCATCGATAAGAATTCGAAGAAGATGAATGTGGATTTGCGAAAACTGGTGCAACGTTATTTCGGTTTTGGCGATTTCATCTTCCGCGACCCTAAGACGATGAAGGAAGTGGCACGAATTCGTAATTTGAAGGATTTGCAAGACAATATCTTCAAGGTGCCAAAGGAATCGCTGCTCTATCATGTGAGTAGAAACAATGTATCCCGTTGGTTAGGCTCTCGCGCCTTGTTCCCTATTTCCGAATTCTTGAAGCACATCACGTGGAACACGCTTCAGGATGTGGACCAACACCGTCAAATCATTTTCGATGCCATCGTGGCATACCGAAGGATGAAGAACCAAGGTGTGGTGGCTGTGTTCCATCGCGACCGCTTCGACCGTTACTCGAATTTCGCACGTATCGGCGATGGCTCTTTGGGAGGGAAGGGACGTGGCATTGCCTTTATCGACCATATCATCAAGCGTCATCCTGAACTGAATGAGTATCCAAATGCTACGGTGATGATTCCGAAGACGGTGGTGCTCTGTACCGACATTTTCGATGAATTTATGGAGAGCAATGAGCTTTATCAGGTGGCACTGAGTGATATACCTGACCCTGAGATTCTGCAATTCTTCCTCCATGCTCGTTTGCCAGAACGATTGGCAGAAGACCTGATGGCTTTCCTCGAAGTGGTGCAGCAACCTATTGCCATTCGTTCTTCATCGCTTTTGGAAGATTCTCACTATCAACCATTTGCGGGAATCTATAGCACTTACATGATTCCGTTTGCAGAAGATAAATATGTGCGCCTGCGAATGTTGAGTGATGCCATCAAGAGCGTCTATGCTTCTGTGTTCTATCGTGCCAGCAAGGACTACATGACTGCAACCTCGAATGTCATCGACCAAGAGAAGATGGCGGTGATTCTGCAGGAAGTGGTGGGTACACAATATGGCGACCGCTTCTACCCTAACATTTCGGGTGTGGCGCGTAGTATCAATTACTATCCTATTGGCGATGAACAGGCGGAGGAGGGAACAGTCAATCTGGCTCTCGGTCTTGGCAAATACATCGTGGATGGTGGAGTCAACCTGCGAGTCTGTCCTGCTCATCCCGACAAGGTACTTCAGACGAGCGAAATGGACATAGCCCTGCGCGAGACGCAAACACATTTTTATGCGCTCGACTTGAAGAACACCACCGAGGATTTCAAGGTGGATGATGGTTTCAACCTGCTCAAACTCAACGTGCGTGAGGCAGACAAGGATGGTTCCTTGCAATACATTGCTTCTACTTTCGATCCTTACGACCAAGTGATTCGCGATGGCATTTATGAAGGAGGACGCAAGGTGATTACTTTCTGCGGAGTACTTCAGCACGGTGTGTTTCCATTACCTCAGCTGTTGTCCATGTCGATGAAATTTGGTGCTGAGGATATGCGCCGTGCCGTTGAAATTGAGTTTGCTGCCAAACTTAATACCAATCGAACAGGTGAGTTCTATCTGCTCCAAATCCGCCCAATGGTGGATATCAAGGCACAGCTCAACGAGGATATTACTCTCGTGCCTGACGAAGACACATTGATTCGTTCGCACAATGCTATCGGACATGGCATCATCAACGATATCCACGACATTGTCTATGTCAAGACCATCCATCCAGAAACGGGCGAAAACATTTATTCCGCTTCGAACAACTATGCCATTGCAGACGAAATCGAAAGCATCAACCGCCGTTTCCTCAACGAAGATAAGAACTACATTCTAGTTGGTCCAGGACGTTGGGGCTCCAGCGATGCCTGGCTCGGCGTGCCTGTCAAGTGGCCGGCAATCAGTGCAGCAAAAGTGATTGTGGAAGCGGGACTGACCAACTATCGTGTGGATCCAAGTCAAGGCACCCACTTCTTCCAGAACCTCACTTCCTTCGGCGTGGGTTACTTCACCATCAACGACTTCATGGGCGACGGCATCTATCGGCAAACTGTCCTCAACCAAATGCCTGCCGTTACAGAAACCGCCCATGTCCGTCACGTTCATTTCGATCAACCTCTCGTTGTCAAAATCGATGGCATGAAGAAGGAAGGTATCGTGATGGAAGAGGAAAAGCAATAACCGAATTCTTAACAACAACATACTTTGCTCACATAAACGTTTTTGGGAACTCTCAATTAAAACGAGCCCCCGTTAGAAAAACGCTGAGGGCTTTCTTGTAAAAATGATGGGGAATGTGTATCTTTGTTTCGAATAAGTTTGAATGATAATGGACGGACAGCATATTGACAAGCAATGGAAATGCCTTTTCTGGGATTTGGACGGTACGATTACGGATTCGGGCGAAGGTATTATGAAGAGTGCGCAGGTGACGTTGGCTCATTACGGGATTAATGTGGAGGATTGGCGCACGCTGAGGCCGTTTGTGGGACCTCCGTTAGAGGATAGTTTCCAAATGTTTTATGGCTTCACGTACGAGCAGTCGATTGAGGCGATGGAGATTTATCGCCAGGATTATGTGGGTAATGATTATGTGCTGTCGAGAAACTTTCCTTACCCTGGCATTGAGGAATGCTTAGGAGCGTTGCAGGATGCTGGATATTTGCAGGTGATTGCTACGTCGAAACCAAAAAGGACTGCTGAACAGGTGCTGAAGTTTTTCGGATTGTTGAAGTATTTCGACTATGTGGCTGGGCGCGATGCTCACGATGTGCTGCACACGAAGGCTGACGTGATTCGTGATGCCATTCAGCGCTTGGATATTCATCCAGCGGATATTCTGATGATAGGCGACCGAAAATTTGACATTCTCGGTGCGCAGGAGTTGGGTATTGACAGTGTTGGAATCCTGTGGGGATATGGAGACAGAGAGGAGATGGAGCGTGTCAATGCTGATTACATCATTGAAACGATTTCTGAATTGCAGTCTTTCTTGCTTCCTTCTTCCGTTGGCAAGTAAGGGAAGAAGATTTCATTTTCGCTGCCTATGTCTCTCTATCGCAACATCCTCGATTTTTTCTTTCCTCGCACATGTGCTATGTGTGGGAAACGTTTGGGAGAGGAGGAAGCAAGTCTTTGTGTTCCTTGCATTCGTGGATTGGACCGATTTGGCTATGAAGGGAATGATGAGCACGGCACGCTAGAACGACTCTTTTGGGGACAGTTGCCCATAGAACGAGTGACAAGTTTCTTTTATTATAGCGGAAAGAACCATCGTCGTATCATTCATAACCTGAAATACAAACAGAGGGAAGAAGTAGGGGAGGATGTAGGTGCACTCTTTGCAGAAGAATTGATGGAAACGGGTTTCTTCGATGGTATTGATGGCATTGTGACTATGCCACTTCATCACAGTAAATTGAGGGAAAGAGGTTATAATCAGTGTGATAGCATTGCAAGGGGTATTCAAAAGGTGACTGGGATTCCAATTATAGATGGAGTAGTAGAAAGGATGGTGAATAATGAAACTCAGACACATAAGAACATCGTTGAACGCAAGGAAAATGTAAAAGGCATTTTTCGGTTGAAAGATGCGAGTTTAGTGGAAGGAAAGCACATTCTTTTGGTGGACGATGTACTGACAACGGGTTCCACACTCATTTCTTGTGGAAGTGAATTGGCTAAAGCTCCGAATGTTCGTATTTCTATTTGCACCTTGGCATACGCAGGAGAGTTGGTTGATTCCATAAACAAAAAATGACACCCGAAATCACTTCGGATGCCATTTCGCTATGAAAGATTTTAAAAGTTGTTTTTAGTTGTTTTTTACGTTGAACAATTATACAATTCCTTGAGCCATCATAGCCTTTGCAACTTTCATGAAGCCGGCAACGTTAGCGCCCTTCACGTAGTTTACATAGCCATCAGCTTCTGTACCGTACTTCACGCAGTTTTCGTGAATGTTCTCCATGATCCAGAGCAATTTAGCATCCACTTCTTCAGAAGACCAAGAGAGACGCTCTGAGTTCTGGCTCATTTCGAGACCTGATACAGACACACCACCAGCGTTAGAAGCCTTACCTGGAGAGTAGAGCAACTTAGCATCCTGGATGACTTTGATAGCAGCTGGAGTTGTAGGCATGTTTGCACCTTCGCAAATTGCGATAACACCATTTGCAACGAGTGCCTTTGCAGCTTCTTCGTTCAACTCGTTCTGAGTAGCGCAAGGGAGAGCGATGTCTGCCTTCTCGAACCAAGGCTTAGCACCTGCAACATACTTAGCAGATGGATACTTCTCAGCATATTCACGGATACGTCCACGATAAACGTTCTTGAGTTCCATGATGTAATCGAGCTTCTCGCGGTCGATACCATCTGGATCGTAGATATAACCGTCGGAGTCGGACATTGTCATTACCTGACCACCAAGCTGGAGAACCTTCTCAGCAGCGTACTGTGCCACATTTCCAGCACCAGAGATAAGCACCTTCTTGCCTTCAATCGTGTCGCCCTTAGTTCTGAGCATAGCGCGGAGGAAATATACGGTACCATAACCTGTTGCTTCAGGACGGATGAGTGAACCACCAAATTCAATACCCTTACCAGTGAGGACGCCAGAGAACTCACGAGTGAGCTTCTTGTACATACCGAACATGTAACCTACTTCACGTCCACCTACACCAATGTCACCTGCAGGTACATCTACGTCTGGACCGATGTGACGTGTGAGTTCGAGCATAAATGCTTGGCAGAAACGCATCACTTCTGCATTGCTCTTACCACGTGGGGAGAAGTCTGAACCACCCTTACCGCCACCCATTGGAAGAGTAGTGAGTGAGTTCTTGAATGTCTGCTCGAAAGCAAGGAACTTCAAAATTCCGAGGTTTACAGAACTGTGGAAACGAATACCGCCTTTGTATGGGCCAATTGCGTTGTTATGCTGAACGCGGTAACCCATGTTTGTCTGGTAGTTACCTTTGTCGTCCATCCAAGTAACACGGAACTGATAAACACGATCAGGAATGCAGAGGCGTTCGATGAGGTTCATCTTATCAAACTCTGGGTGTTTGTTGTATTCTTCCTCAATTGTTCCAAGAACTTCTTCTACTGCCTGATGATACTCAGGTTCATTTGGAAAACGGCGCTGGAGATCTGCCAATACTTTTTTTGCGTCCATAAAAAGTTTTTATTAAAATGATTATTGTTGAAAATATGAATTCAATTAAAATTGATTTTGTCACCTTTTTGTGACTGTTTTCTGTTGTCTGGCTTCTGACATTTTGCATTTGCATTGTGGCTATTCGATTGCCTTTTGTTCGTGAAATTGTGATTGAGGCAACACGTGTTTAGTCTGCAAGGAAATATGTTGGAAACCTCTTTGACTTATGTTTGCGGGCACAAAGTTAGCACTTTTCTTGAAAACATCCAAAAAAACTTACAAAAAAATAGTTTTTATTCAAAAAATATAGCAAAAAATCATTTTTATCACTAAAAAATGACTTTCTGAAGGGCAAAAACTGCTTATTTTATAAAAAAATGCAGTCTTTTTGGTAGGAAAAGCGAAAAAAAAACGATTTTTTTTCATGTTTTTTCAATTTTTTATAACTTTGCAGCCGGAAAAAAGGAAATCAAAAAAGTTTGGATTAGAACTATATGATTTATCCCGTTTTTGAAGAGTAAATTCAGAGTGCATAATCCTACTTAGATGATACCTTAATTAATATAAGACATTTATTTTTTAGTATTAATCATTTTATAAAACAAAGAATCAATGCGAGTAATTATTGAACCTAATTATGAGGAGATGTCGCGCTGGGCTGCAGAGTATGTTGCAGGAAAGATCAACGCCGCTAACCCTACACCTGAGAAACCTTTTGTTTTGGGTTGTCCTACAGGTAGTTCTCCACTTGGTCTCTATCGCAAATTAATCGAGATGAACAAGGCTGGAAAAGTAAGTTTCCAGAATGTGGTGACATTCAACATGGACGAATATGTGGCTTTACCAGAAGATCATCCAGAAAGCTATCATAGTTTTATGTGGAATAATTTCTTCAATCACATTGACATAAAGAAAGAGAATGTGCATATTTTGAATGGTAATGCTCCTGACCTCATTGCAGAATGTGATGCTTATGAAAAGGCTATCGAGGCAGTAGGCGGTATTGACCTCTTTATGGGTGGTATCGGTCCTGACGGTCACATTGCTTTCAACGAACCTTTCTCTTCTCTTGGCTCAAAGACCCGTATCAAGACTTTGGCTCATGATACTATCATCGCAAACAGTCGTTTCTTCAACAACGATGTGACAAAGGTGCCAAAGCAGGCTCTCACAGTTGGTGTGGGCACCGTAATGGCAGCTCGCGAGGTGATGATTGTTGCTAATGGCCACAATAAGGCTCGTGCTTTGAAGCATGCTATTGAGTTGCCAATTAGCCATGTTTGGACTATTAGTGCTATTCAGATGCATCAGCATGCTATCATCGTTTGCGATGAGGAGGCAACTGACGAATTGATGGCTTCTACTCACAAGTATTTCATGGAGAAAGAAAAAGGCAATCTCTAATTTTTGAACTTTTTTCTTTTCAATAGATTAGTCTGTCCGGCAGATTGCATAAAAGCAGTTCTGTCGGACAGACTTTTTTATGAAGAAGCAAAGAAAAAGTGGCTTAAACGGGATAGTTGGATGAAAAAGTGCTAACTTTGCATTCGTAAGAATATGCTTCGACTCGATCAAGACATCAAATATCTACAAGGTGTGGGCCCTCAGCGTGCTGACATTTTAGGTAAAGAACTCAACATCAAGACGGTTGGGGACTTGCTGGAGTATTTTCCATATAAGTATATTGATCGCACCCGTTTTTATCGAATCTGTGAAATCAATGGCAATATGCCTTATGTACAGATAATCGGTGAGATTCTTTCTTTTGAAACTGATGGAATAGGGCGCAAAACCCGACTGATTGCACATTTTTCAGATGGTTCGGGAGTGATTGATTTAGTTTGGTTTCAAGGAGCGAAGTATATTACTCAAACATATGATTGTCACCGTCGGTATGTGGTGTTTGGTAAGCCCACTATTTTTAAAGGACGCTATCAAATTGCCCATCCTGAGATAGAAAAAGCACCCGATGATGCTGGTAATGTTCGTTTCGATGCACTTCAACAGAGTTTGTTTGAGAACGATGAAATGGATGTTGATGATTTGATATTGAATGCTTCTCCATCAACACCTGCTGTTCCTTCACAACAAGTTCATTCATCAAACGTTCTTTCCACACCTTCACTTCGACCTGCTTATAACACGTCAGATTTGATGAAGAGGCGTGGTGTGAATTCGGGAGTAATAGCCAAACTCACAGCGAAGTTATTGGAAATGCTTGACCAGACTTTGCCTGAGACTTTGCCCCCTTACATTGTGGAGCGTTATCATTTCCCATCTCGTGATGAAGCGATGCGCGCCATTCACTATCCCCAATCTCCAGACCAATTGCGAAGAGTTCAAAGTCGATTGAAGTTTGAGGAACTTTTCTACGTTCAGTTGAACATTCTTCGATATAAGCGAAATCGGACCAGTAATTCAAATGGTATCCGTTTTGAACATGTAGGCGAAGCATTCAATGAGTTCTTTTATCATTATTTGCCTTTTTCTCTTACTGGTGCACAGAAACGTGTCATCAAGGAAATTCGCAAAGATATGGGTAGCGGCAAACAGATGAATCGATTGCTGCAAGGTGATGTGGGAAGTGGTAAAACGCTTGTGGCATTGATGTGCGCATTAATCGCTAAGGATAACAATTGCCAAACTTGTATAATGGCACCAACTGAAATCCTTGCCGAACAACATTTGGAAACGTTGCGTGGTATGCTTCGCGATATGCCTGTTCGGGTGGAATTGCTCACAGGAAGCGTGAAAGGGAAGAAACGTAAGGAAGTACTTGAAGGATTGTTAGATGGAAATATCGATATTCTGGTTGGGACTCATGCCGTGATTGAGGATCGTGTGCTTTTCCAGCATCTCGGTCTTGCTATTATTGACGAACAACACCGTTTTGGTGTGGCTCAGCGTGCAAAGATGTGGCAGAAAAATGTGATTCCTCCGCATGTGTTGGTAATGACAGCTACACCTATTCCTCGTACACTTGCCATGACGCTTTATGGCGACCTCGATGTAAGTGTGATTGACGAGTTACCTCCTGGACGAAAACCGATTGTCACCCAACATTGTTTTGATTCACATCGCAAAAGTCTGAACATCTCTATCCGCAAACAAATCGACTTGGGACGTCAGGTGTATGTGGTTTATCCACTCATCAAAGAAAGTGAGAAACTGGACTTGAAAAACTTAGAGGATGGTTATGAACAGATTTGCGAATATTTCCCAGATTGCAAAGTTTCGAAAGTACATGGGCAAATGAAACCAGCCGAGAAGGATGCTGAGATGCAGCGCTTTGCCAGTGGGGAAACTCAGATTCTCGTTGCTACTACTGTGATTGAGGTGGGTGTGAATGTGCCAAATGCCTCAGTGATGGTGATAGAGAATGCCGAGCGTTTCGGACTCAGTCAACTTCATCAGTTGCGAGGACGTGTGGGACGAGGTGCCGACCAGTCGTTCTGTATTCTTGTAACGAATTATCAGATTTCGCAGGAAACCCGCAAACGAATTCAAATCATGGTAGATTCCACTGATGGATTTGAAATTGCAGAGCAAGACCTCAAACTACGTGGTCCAGGTGATTTGGAGGGAACGGCACAAAGTGGAATGGCATTCGATTTGAAGGTGGCTAATCTTGCTCGGGATGGAATGGTACTCCAAGCTGCTCGTGATTTGGCACAAGAGGTGATTGACAATGACCCTGATGAAGATAATCCTGTGAATGTCATTCTTTGGCGACGCTTGCAGGAATTACGTAAATCTAATGTTAATTGGGGAGCTATTTCTTAAAAAATGAAGAATGAATTTTACACTTTCATCGATAAGAGTAAAATTCATTCTTTATTTATGGGTCTTCTTCATTTATTTGATGTTGGCTCGAATCTTAGTGAGGAAGGATTGCATGCGGTCTTCATCCTTCGTGTCTATGATTTCAATGATTTCCTTCATTTCCGCACGAATTTGAGCAACTTGGTCCTTGGTGTATGGGTTGAAAAGAATTTCGCGAAGTAATGTGTCATCTTCGCTGAGTACCCCCTTTGCAATTTTTAGATGACGCTTGAACGTGGTACCTGGTGCATCTTGATGCTTCATCACAGCCGCAAATGCGAAGGTGGAGATGAATGGAATGGACAGGGAATATGCCACGGTACGGTCGTGCTCATCAAACGTATATTCACAAATGTGCAGACCAAGTTGTTGGTAGAGGTCCTTAAAGAAACAACGTCCCATATAGTCACCTTCATTGATGATGATGGCATTCTCGTCGTTGAGTTTACCAAGGTTGGCGAAGGTAGGGCCGAACATAGGGTGGGTGCTTACATAATGGAATCCACTTTGCTCGTAGAATTCCTTGAACCCAGTCTTCACTGACGAAATATCACTAATAATGCAGTATTCCTTTGGCAAATATGGCAATACTTGACGGAATACCTCTATTGTATATTTCAAACTCACAGCGTTGATGACGAGGTCGGGACGGAATGACTCGATTTCCTCCATCGTCGTAAAGCGCTGAGTATTGTAGAGGAAACGCATCTTCATTGGGTCGATGTCGTAAACAGCTACTTCATGTTCGAAGCTGAGCAGGTCGGTAAAAAACGAACCCATTTTACCTGCACCAAGAATCAGTATTTTCATTATATCAGTGTTTTTTGTATATTTCAGTTTTTTCTTTTTTAGAGAAACATCTCACCTTTTCATTCTCTAATCAATAAGATTAGAATCCTTCAAGATAAGGAAGCAAACGTTCCAATTCCTCATCGGTAAAGATATTCAGTCTTCGCAATTGCTCCACGCTTTTGATGTAGCCATCAAGCCGCACATAATTCTTGATTCGCTTTGTGTTGTCGTAACCGATGTAAGGATGTGCTGCCATTTGTTTGAAGTCTGCTTTGTTGATGTTTATTTTTTTGATTTGTGGTGTGGAAACAGAAAACCAATCGAGCGTTTCCATTGGAAAATTGTTGATTTCAGCAAGTTGTTCAACGTTGATGAACCCTCCCAATTTTTCACGATAGCGAATGATGCTTTTGGCAAAGTGAGAACCAATACCAGGAATGCGTTTTAGCAACGTCGTGTCGGCAGTGTTGAGGTCAACGAGAGTATGCTCTTTGAATTTGTTCGACATGTAGCGGCGAAGAGAATCCTTGTATGCTGATTCTTTTTCAACTACTGGAGTTGCGCTCTCATCATGCTCTTTTCTATTATCAGAAATCTTTGGATAGACCTCTTTTTGGTATGCCTTCCCAATGTGGATATATGGTCGAAGCGGCTTGATGTCTTCCTCCGTCCATCCGTAAGTGTCTAGCATGTCGTCAGCAGAGTGAAATACTTTACCAGCCTTGCGATAATGAATAAAATTCTTCACTTTCCATGCTTTGATACCGAAACTCACCAATGTTGTAGAATCGATGGTGTTCGGGTCGAAAGCAAATAGTTTCGAGGCTTTTGGCTCAGCTAAGGATTCTTCTTCGTCTTCTGAATTGCTGGCACCTTCTTCTTTATTGTTAGAATTGGACATGATATTCTCTGCAAGAGCAGATGCTTTCTTTGGCTCGTCCTTCGATTTGAAGGCATTCACCACCAGCATCACTCCTACACAGAAAATCGCTATGATTGCCAATGTGACAATGACTTTTCGATCTTCCTTTCTGAAGTAAAAAAAGTCCGACATCACTTATTGAGAATTTCCATTTGCTGGCGAACACTCTCTTCATGAATTGCCTCGAAAATTTGACGAGTACAATGTGTGTCGATTCCACAAAGTGAACCTTGTGCACCGCGCTTGTCAAGAATCTCGCTGTAACGGCTTGTCTGCACAATTGTCATGCTATGCTCTTTCTTGTATTGACCAATTTCACGACTGATGCGCATACGTTTGGCAAGGAGGTCGATGAGTCCATTGTCGATTTCGTCAATTTGGCGACGAAGAGCTGTGATGTTTTCTGTAGTAACAGGTGATTCACGAATCACAAGCAAATTGAGAATGTAATCAAGAATGTCTGGTGTTACTTGTTGGTTGGCATCGCTCCATGCATTTTCAGGATTGCAATGGCTCTCAATGATAAGTCCATCCATGCCGAGGTCCATAGATTGCTGACAGAGTGGAGCGATGAGGTCGCGTCGTCCACCAATGTGGCTTGGGTCACACAGAATGAGCATATTTTGAACGCGACGGTGCAACTCGATAGGAATCTGCCACATAGGAAGATTGCGATAAATTTTCTTGTCGTAGCTGGAGAAACCGCGATGAATTGCAGCAAGACGCTTAATACCTGCACCATTGATACGTTCCAATGCACCAATCCACAGTTCGAGGTCGGGATTCACAGGGTTTTTTACAAATACAGGAATGTCAACGCCGCGTAGTGAATCAGCCAATTCCTGCACAGCGAAAGGATTAGCTGTTGTGCGAGCTCCTACCCAAAGGATGTCGATGCCATACTTGAGAGCGAGTTCCACATGTGCTGGTGTTGCTACCTCGGTTGCGGTTAACATACCGGTTTCTTCTTTCACGCGCTTCAACCAAGGAAGTGCTTTTTCGCCATTTCCTTCGAAACCTCCTGGTTTTGTACGAGGTTTCCATACTCCTGCTCGGAAAATCTTGATGCCATTGTTGGCAAGTTGGCGAGCTGTATCCATCACTTGTTCTTCTGTTTCAGCACTGCAAGGACCTGCAATGATGAGTGGGCGCTTTGGTTCTATGCCGGGGAGGTCGAGAGGTTTGATTTCGAGTTCCATAAAGGGTCTTTGGGGATTATTTAGTTTTTTGATGACTTAGAATTATTTGAAACTTTAGTTTTTGAAAACGGCTTCGATGCGGTGCAGGGCTTCTTCCATCTTATCATCTTTTGCACAAAGGGAGATGCGCACGTAGCGCTTGCCATTGCTACCGAAGATAAAGCCTGGAGTAATGAAGACACGTGCTTCGTGGAGCACCTTCTCAGTGAGTTCTTCCACATCGTTGTAGGAATCAGGGATGCGTCCCCAAAGGAACATGCCAGTCTGCTGAGGATCAAACTTGCATCCGATGCGAGTCATGATGGCTTCAGCGATGCGACGACGATTCTGGTAAGTCTTCACGTTGGCTTGCAGATGCCACTCGTCGGAGTTTTCGTATGCCTTGGCTGCGGCGAGTTGAAGACCGCGGAAGGTGCCTGAGTCTATATTGCTTTTCACACGCAGAATCCATTCCACGAAAGTAGCGTTAGTGGCAAGCATTCCCACGCGCCAACCTGGCATATTGTGACTCTTCGACATGGAATTGAATTCAATGCAGCATTCTTTCGCACCAGGCACTTGCAGAATGCTCAAGCGTTCACCTTCGTTGAGAATGAAACTGTATGGATTATCATTTACAACAACGATGTTGTGACGTCGAGCAAAATCCACGATTTTCTGATAGAGTTGACGAGTAGGTCGTCCACCTGTAGGCATGTGAGGATAGTTGGTCCACATGATTTTCACGTCACTCAAATCCATCGATTCCAACTGATCGAAGTCGGGCTGCCATCCATTTTCTTCATATAGGTCGTAGTTCACGATTTCAGTGCCGAGTAAACGGTTGAGGGCTGTATAAGTCGGATAGCCAGGGTTAGGTACGAGTACCTTGTCTCCAGGATTGCAGAGTGCCAGAGTCACGTGCAGGATTCCTTCTTTCGAACCAATCAATGGTTGGATTTCGGTCTTTGGATCGAGGTCCACGTCGTACCATCGTTTATAGAAGCGAGCCATGGCTTCACGGAGTTCAGGGATACCAACAGTGGGTTGATAGCCGTGTGTGTTGTCTTGTTGAGCCACTTCGCAGAGCGTTTGGATGGTTTCCTTTGACGGTGGCATGTCGGGACTTCCGATGGCAAGGCTGATGATGTCTTTTCCTTCGGCGTTGAGTCGTGCAATTTCTTTGCCTTTGCGGCTGAAATAATACTCGCTTACTGAAGCGATGCGGTTGGCAGGTTTGATATTCATATTATATGGTTGATTTTCCATCAATGTATTCACCTAAAATTTTCAATTGTTTAGTCAGAGGACGAACAGCGTCAATCGATTGCCGATAGCGTGTGTAGTCATCGTATGTCACATCCACGTAAAACATATATTCCCATTCGCGTCCGATGATAGGAAGGGACTGAATCTTTGTGAGGTTGATGCGATAGAATGAGAAAATGGACAGCACTTGCGAAAGGCTTCCTTCGGAATGAGGCAAAGAGAAAACGATGCTTGCTTTGTTGGACTTGCGAGGATTGCAAAGTCCTTCAGCTATCCAAGGATCGCTAACCACCAAGAAGCGGGTGAAATTGTGTTTGTTGGTTTCGATGCCTTCTTCCAAAATCTTCATGCCATAGAGTGGGGCGGCAAATTTGGAACAGATTGCAGCATGTCCGTGCAGTTGGTTTTCGCTGATGTCTTTTGCAGCACCTGCTGTGTCGTCGGTCTCCACCACTTTCAGATGCGAATGCTGATTCAAGTATCGACGGCATTGCATAAAAGCAACGGGGTGCGAATTCACCTCTGTGATGTCCTCCCAGTTATCTTCGGGCAGACACATGATGCTGTGCGAGATGCGAAGCTTATGCTCACCCACAATTTGCATTCCACTTTCGCGGAGTAGTTCGTAGTTATGGAGAAGACTGCCTGCAATGGTGTTTTCGATAGCAATGAGTGCAACGAGGTTCGAGTCTTGTTTCATTTCCTCAAACTCCTGCTCAAACGTGTCGCAGCACACAATTTCTATAGGTTCATCTTCGAAAAACTTGTGGGCGGCAATGTCGTGAAAACTACCGATAACTCCTTGAATGGCTACTTTTCTCATTATCTTCTGTTAAATAAAAAAATCCCGCTCGGATGGGAGCGGGATTGTTATGTTTTGTTTTTTGATTCTTCTAATTTTGGTCATATATACACATACACCTTCCCGCTCTACTTTGTGTTAAAGTAAAAGTAAAAAAAGTAATATGCACCGTAGAATGACTTCATTGTTTGAATACTGTTATTTTTGTTTTGCGCTGCGAAGGTAGCACTTTTCTTGAAAACCACCAATAAAAACGAACATTTTTTTATTATTTGGTAGAAAAAACTTACAAATCTCTTAAAAACGCAGTCTTTTAGTGGTGTTTCAACACTGAACTTATAATCCGAATGGATTCAAAGCGTTGTAAGCATTCTTCATATATTCCTCCATGCTCACAAACTCATCGTCTCCAAGTCCTTTCACCTCTTCTGGATTGACACCCAACTGTTCAATGGCTTCTTCCATCGTTTTCTTAGCCTCTTCCTCGCGCCCCAATTTCTTGTAGATGCCACTTAGTCCGATGTATGCAGATGGAACAAATGGATTTTCCTTCAACACCTTATTATAATATAGGATGGCATCGTCATCCTTGTTTTGTGCTTCGCAAATGAGTGCTTTTTGCTGCAAAACCTCGTCTGTGTCGTAACTATGCTCGAGAAGGAAATCCACATCTCGCTCCGCATTCTCCACCTGCTTCAATGCAAACAGTGCTTCTGCTCGCAGTTGGTAAGCCTCTGCATAATCCTCTTTGGCGCTGATAGCGGCAGAAGCCTCCTCCACAGCTTGCTCATGATTGCCTTGAGCCTTTGCCATTTTTGCAAGTTGATAATGAGGCATAGCGAGAGCATCATTGATGTCAAGTGCACGATGGCATGCTTCCTGCATCTTGTCGTAGTCTTCTAATTGGAACAACACTTCAGCCAACGAGATAGGGTAGGATGGCTCTTCAGGGCAAAGCTCACAGAGTTTTTCATATTGCTCCTGTGCACTTTCCAAGTCATCGTTGTGAAGATAGGCAGATGCGAGTGTGCGTCGCGTGTCCTCGTCTTCCTTAATATCCAAAGCTCGATTCAGGCATGCAATGCCAAACTCTACTTTTCACACGCGCAGTGCCTGCGTTCCATCGTAGGTGAGAACTTCAAAATTATATTGTTCTTTTTGCTCCTGTTTTTCTTCAGGAGTTTCTTCTTTGCCAAATAGTGATTTGAAAAAGCCCATTCTTTGAAATTAAAAAGTAAAAATGTAAAATTAAAAATTCTATTTCTTCACTTCTCACTCCTCATTCCTCACTTTTCCTTATCTTGCTCCTCTTTGTTTCGATTTCGTTTTCCTCCGTCATTTGGCGGAGCACATCGTCAAGGAGTTCGCGTCGTATGTTGATATTGTTGAGTTCTGTGATACTGTGCCATTCCCCATCCTCAAGGATTTCGATGATGCGTTCGTGAGTCCGTTCCATTTCACTGACGTTGATGCCTTTCTTCTTACGTGCCAGACAAACGTCACATTGTCCACATTCGTCCTGCGCCTTCTCACCAAAGTAGTTGAGTAGCATGCGACTTCGGCAACGAGTCGTGCTTGAAGCATATTCCAGCATCTTGTTGATGCGATGTTGATAGTCCTCTTTTCGCAGCTCATACACATCTTCCGAAAGCATAATGCGCTCGGTATCCACGCGAGGCAATACGTATGTGATAGTGGGAGAACTATTGTGAGGAATGTAATCGATGATGCGTCGCGCTGCCATTTCCTTCAACAAGTCGTAAATGTAGTCTGCATCAAGTCCTGTGAGGTGAGAAAGATGCATCTCTTCAATTAGCACAAAATCGGCAAACACACCCGTGTAGTTGCGCAAGATGGCATCCATCAGCATTTCCATGTCCTTGCTTCCCTCGTGGAGTCGGTATAGTTCTTCCTTGCGGAGGATAAACCGTAAGCGCGATTTCATATCGTTCTCCTCACGATAGTCGATGTAGCCTGCATTATTGAGGAGTTTCAGCGCACTGTTTACTTGCACGGGAAACTGCTTGAACTTTCGGCAGAAGTCGTCGATGCTGAAAAGATGCGTGGTGTTGCGTCCATCACCCACACCGATTTCATAGTAGCACGAAATGTTTTCGTACGTCTCACGGATGTACTCTTTCTCGGGGTAGGTTTCCGACACGCGTCTTGAGAGCGTATAATTGTCTTTCGGATTATAGAGCAACACGGCGTAGGATGCATTGCCATCGCGTCCTGCTCGCCCTGCCTCTTGGAAATATGCCTCGATGGAGTCGGGTAAATTGTAGTGAATCACCAGTCGCACGTCGGGTTTGTCGATACCCATGCCGAACGCATTGGTTGCTACCATCACACGGCAGCGATCCTTTGTCCAGTTAATCTGTCGAAGGTCTCGCTCTGCAGTAGTGAGTCCTGCATGATAACTTTCAGCCATGATGCCATGCGACTGTAGCAATTGTGCCAATTCGGTGGTGAGTCGGCGACTTCGCGTATAGACGATGGCGCTGCCCTGAGGCACACTCTTGAGGATATGCAACATTTCCTCGGTTTTGTTTTCCGTTTGGCGCACCACATAGATGAGGTTCTTGCGCTCAAAACTCATGGAGATGACATTCTTCTCCTTGAACCACAACTTTTCTTGTATGTCATCCACAACCTTCGGTGTGGCAGTAGCGGTGAGGGCAAGAACGGGAACGGGGTAGGGGATGAGGTTGCGCAGTTCTGCAATCTGCTGATAGGCAGGACGAAAGTCATAGCCCCACTGAGAAATGCAATGGGCTTCATCCACACAAATCATGCAGATGTTGCCCATTCGTTCCAGTTTGGTGCGAAACAAATCGCTTCCAATTCGTTCTGGCGAAACATAGAGAAAGCGGTAGTCGCCCAAGATGCAATTATCGAGAATACGCACCACATCATCGCGCACCATACCCGTGTGGATGGTTTCTGCCTTGATGCCACGCAGACGCAACTGCGCCACTTGGTCCTTCATCAGTGAGATGAGGGGAGTGATAACGAGGCACAATCCTTTCATTGCCAAGGTTGGCACTTGGAAACAGATAGACTTTCCTCCGCCCGTAGGCATCAGTCCGAGGGTGTCGCGCCCTTCGCCAATGCTGGTGATAATCTGCTCCTGAATGCCACGAAAGGAGTCGTAGCCCCAATATTCTCGGAGTATGTCGAGATAATTTGTGGACGCTCCCCCTGGTTCCTCCATGTGAGGAAGGGGAGTGGTGATATCATCCGACTTGCTGTCCTTGGTACTCATGTCTATTCCTTCGCCCGTATGTCCTCAATGATGAGTTGGAGCTCACCTTTGCGGTAGCTGTTTTCCTCGATGGTAAAAACAATGTCAAACGAGTGCTTGGTCTTGATATAGCGTGCCTCGGAACTCTGTCCGAAGGCAATGCCATTCATCACCTGATTGGAGGTGTTATCTACCAGCTCCAACTTGATGTGCTCCTGGTTATGCCCCACCACTTTGCTTGTGCCAAAGTCATACACTTGTTTGGTGCAGAACTTCGGTTTTTCGTTCTCAGGACCAAACGGACGCATGCGTTTCAGGTCGGAATAGAACTTGCGGTTGATTTCGCTGAACGAAATCATTGCATCCACGTCGATGTTCGGTGTCACTGTCTCGCTTTCGATGTTTTCAGCAACGTAAGTTTCGAAGCGCTGCTTGAATTCAGCCACATCTTCCACTTTCAGTGAGAGACCTGCTGCATAGGTGTGTCCACCGAAGTTCACCATCAAATCGGCACAACTCTGGATTGCCTTATACACGTCGAATCCACTCACACTGCGAGCTGACCCCGTAACCAAATCATCGCTGCGAGTGAGTACCACGGCAGGGCGATAGAAGGTTTCCGTGAGACGCGAGGCAACAATACCAATCACACCCTTGTGCCAATCCTCGTTGTAGATGACGATGCTGCTCTTGTTCTCCATATCGGGCGAATTCTTCACCAATTCCTGAGCCTCTTCCGTCATTTTCTTGTCGAGTTCCTTGCGCTCTTCGTTGTATTGGTTGATTTGCTGCGCCTGTTCCAATGCTTTTTGGTAGTTGCGCTCCACCAACAAACTCACTGACGCCTTGCCGTTCTGCATGCGTCCCGATGCGTTGATGCGTGGACCAATCTTGAAGATGATGTCCGACATGGTGATGTCGCGTCCCGACATGCCGCACATGTCAATCACCGCCTTCATGCCCACGCTTGGATTCTGGCTCAGCTGGCGCAGTCCGTGATAGGCAAGGATGCGGTTCTCTCCCATGATGGGAACGATGTCGGAGGCAATACTCACTGCCACAAGGTCGAGCAGTGGAATGAGTTGACTGAAGGCAATGCCATTGCTGATGGCAAACGCCTGCATGAATTTGAAACCTACGCCACAACCCGACAAATCTTTGTAAGGATAGGTGGCATCCTTACGCTTGGCATTGAGGATGGCAACTGCTGGAGGCAGTTCCTCGTCGGGCACGTGGTGGTCGCAAATAATGAAATCAATGCCCAAACTCTTGGCATAGGCAATTTCTTCGATTGCCTTGATGCCGCAGTCGAGCACAATGATGAGTTTTACACCCGTCTCGTGGGCGTAGTCCACACCTTGAATCGACACCCCATAACCCTCCTCGTATCTGTCGGGAATATAGTAGTCGAGTTCAGAATAGAATTGTTGCAGGAAGCGATATACCAATGCGACGGCAGTGCATCCATCCACATCGTAGTCGCCATAAATCATCACCCTCTCTCGGTTTCCCATCGCCTGGTTCAAGCGGTCAACCGCGCGGTCCATATCGCGCATGAGGAACGGGTCATGAAGTGCCTGCAGTTGCGGGCGGAAATAAGCGCGTGCTTCGTCGGCTGTGGTGATTCCCCGCTTCACAAGCAAGAGGCACAGCGTTTCGCTCACACTGATTTCCTGCGACAGTTTAGCCGCAGCCGCTTTCTGTTCTGGTGTAGGTTCTTCGTAGTTCCATTTGTAATTCATTAATTATGTTGTTTTATTATATTGCTTCTCTCGGTGTAAATGCCTCGACTGGGTCGATAGATGGATTTGATTCATATTCCACACTTTGCGCTTCACTCTTCTCACTCCACTCTTCACACTTCACTCTTCACGCTCACTCCTCACTCAAAAGCGCACTTTTACGGCAATTTACTTTGTAAAGATATGAAAAATAAATGAATTCTTCGAAAAATTGACATTAAATCTGTCGTTTTAGCCTAATATTTACTCATTTTTAAGTAATTAGTAAATGATAATTGTTTAAAAAGCGACATACTTCCACAGTTTTCATCACTTTTTATAAAATTTCCCATCTGTTTTTAATCTGTATTCTATCTTGCCAGATAGCTTCAGTAATCCAGCGTTTCTTTTTTAAGCAAAATAATGAAATTCCACATGGAATTGACAGAACCTGAATAGTGCTTTAAAAAGAACGCTCTTGGGGATTAAGTCCTAAAACGAGCCTGCGTTTATTCAGTGAATCCCCAAAAGCGCTCTTTTCATTCCCCTGTTGCGTAGGTTTTGTTCCCCTATAGCGTAAGTTTTGTTCCTCTATAGAATAATTACTGTTCTACTGTTTCGTAAATCATAATCCTCAATGGAAAAATGTCAATTATTTACTCAAAGGAATGTGATTTGCTTAAAAAGTGTTAATATTGAAGAAATAAAAGGTACTATGTATTGCAAGGTACTATAAAAACACCTACATTTGCAGCAGAAAACCAAAACAGCGAGCATTTATGAACATAGAAAATGCAAAATCACAGATGAGGAAGGGAATGCTGGAATATTGCATTCTGCTCATTTTGAAGGAACGAGCCGCATACGCTTCCGACATCATTCAGAACTTGAAAGAAGCAAACTTGTTGGTGGTGGAAGGTACGCTTTACCCTCTGCTCACCCGTCTGAAAAACGATGGTGTGCTTGCCTACGAATGGCAAGAAAGTTCGCAAGGACCTCCTCGCAAGTACTATAAACTGACGGATGCGGGGCATACTTTGCTCTTGCAACTCGATGGAGCTTGGCGCGAACTGGAAAACACGGTTCATCTTCTGAAAGACAGGAATTTAAATTGAACAACTTAAAAATTTACTATTATATGAAAAAGAATATAACTATCAACATGTTCGGGCGACTCTATTCGATAGATGAAGACGCATACGAATTGCTGAAAAAGTACACGGAATCCATCCACCAGACTTTCGACCGCCAAGAGGGTGGGGAAGAGATTGCCAACGACCTTGAGGCTCGCATTGCCGAGCTGTTCGACGAACTGAAGGCTGGCGGTGTGGATGCCATCAACATCGAGCACGTGCAGGACATCATTGCCCGCATTGGAAATCCTGAGCAGATGAGTGACGATGCTTCGCAGACGAATGGCAATCAGCAGAGCGAACAATTTGGTGCAAACACTTCGGGAGGTGGATTTGGTTTGAATCAGACTGCCTGGGAAAACTATTCGGAGAACTTGAAAAAGAAGAAGCTCTTCCGCGACCCTACCAACAAAGTGCTGGCGGGTGTGCTTTCGGGACTTGCCAGTTATTTTGGTGGCGACCCCACTTTTTGGCGCTTGGGTTTCATCCTGCTTGTTTTCGGTTCGGGTAGTTTCTTTAGTTGGAACTACTTCGGTTGGCGCATCTCCTTTGGCTGGGCTATCATCGCATACATAGTTTTAGCAGTTATCGTGCCCGAGGCAAAGACACCTGAGGACAGGCTGAAGATGAAGGGTAAGGAGGTAAATCCACAGAACTTGGGCGATGAGATTTCGGCAGCTGTGCAACAACCCGAAGAGATGAAGACGAATGGCGCAAGCGGATGCCTCAGTGGTGGATTCAAGGTGTTGGGTACGCTACTGAAGATATTTGTGTTTCTCCTTGGTGTCTGTCTGTTTGTTCCGTTCTTGGTGTTGCTGAGTGGCATGGCGGCCATGTTCTTTTCGCCTGAGTTTGTGTTAGGAAACATGTTTTATCCCGATGTGGCAGAAGTCTATCATCAGAATATGGAAATCTTCTGGACATTGGGTGGATGCCTCTTGGTGGGACTTTTCATACCTGCCTACGCTGCCATTCATGCTTTCCTCAGTACGGCAGGCAAGCAAAAGCCGATGGGAACCACGCAGCGTGTTTTCTGGCTTTGCCTTTGGCTCATCGCAGTGGTCGGAATCGTTGCTTCTGCTGTGAAGATGGGAGAGGTTATTGATAAATATGAGAATGAAGTTCGGCAGCAAAGAAAAATTGAAGCCCGCGAAAAGGATTTAGCGGAAATGTATCAAGAATGGGATGACTGGTACTTCAGGGAACAACGTTTCACTCTCTGCGAAAACACCGAAGAGGGACTTCTCTATCATACAATGTCGGGTGAATACCCTGCGTTGGACAAGGCGGACCGTAAAGTTATCAACAATATGATGCGTTATTTGGATGCTTGGAAAGATGGCAAGGATGTGCTTTATCAGGCTGAACGTCAAGACACTGTGGATGCGGGCAACTATCGCCTCACTTGCATTGCTCGTGCAAGCGAGGAAAGTGAATTCGTTTGTATCTATGCCATTGCGGGAACCGACACGCTAAGGGCGTTTGTAGAAGCCGTTGGCAACGAAGGCGGACAACTGTGGGAGGATGCCAAGAAAAGCGAAGCTGCTGGCAAGGCAACGAAATACGAAAAAAATGTGTTGGAAGGAAATGATGGTAAGGGCTATGGTTGGAGTGTTGTCACCATTCCAAACATCAAGGTTGGCAAAGATGGTATTGTGCGCTACGGTATCTCCACCGACCCTCAATTCACAGGTCAGCCAACCCATTGCCATTGGTTCTCCGCCACCGATTTTAAGTTGGAACGTATGTAGCAAAAAACATCGATAGCTTCTAGTTGTTAATAAATGAGTTAGGTGCGCACATACTGCCATTCGTCGAGATGACGAGTGGCAGTTTCTGTTGATACGTGTCAATAAATTTGTAGGAGAAGATAAAAATATGCGAGTTTTATGCTTGAAAATCAGAAAAAAGCCTTAAATTTGCAACGTGTTTTTCATAGTATTAGATTTAAGGTTAACAAGATTGGGCTGAAGCGTCAGCCCTTTTTTTTATGTCTATACGTGAAGATACGCTCCGCTTAAATGAAGAATGAAGAATGTAGAATGAAGAATAATAATTACAAAACTAAAATACATTCTTCATTCTACATTCTTCATTTCTTCACTCTCCACACTCCGCGCTTCATGTCGATTTGCCATGAGTCGTAGTAGTTGAGCACCATCTTGCCGTCCTCCCATTCGATGGGAAGCATAATGATTTTCGATTGTGGAAGATTTGGGTCCATCCAGCGGTCGCCCACATAAACATAGATAGTGCCTTCGGTTCCTTCCACTTTCAGGATGGACGATGCCTGTGTATCGTAGGCAATGCGGTCGCCAATGTTTTCCAATGGGCTCCATCCTTCCTTGATATTCTTCGAGGTAGCGAGTTTTGCTTGATTAGGGTCCCAACCCGTGCAAGCCGACGAAATCATGTAGTAGGTGTCGCCGATGTGTGCAATGGCTGGAGCCTCACGACGCTGTCCTTTGCAAAGCACAGTTTTTTCCACGGCATTGTGGTAGTCAGGAGAGAGTTGGAACAAGCCGAGGTTGGTGTTTTCGTCTGTAGTGGAAATGAAATAGGCTTCGCCATCGTTATCTACAAAGATATTGCAATCGCGTGATTTGGTGCCAAGCGGACGACCCGTCCATACGCAAGTGTAAGGACCTGCCACGTTATCGCTTTCAAAAACTCCTGCTTCGCTTGCGCTGTAGTCTCGTGCTTCCCAATGACACCAAACCACATATTTCTTTGTCTTTGCATTATACATGAGTTTTGGACGTTCAATCATGCGAGATTTGCCCAACTCTGGGTGAGTTTCATGGTTCTTAATGATTTTTCCTTCGAAGTGCCAATGCACGAAATCCTCTGTGGAATAGAGGTTTACGTCGGGGTTCCACGAACGGGCACGGTCTTCGCCAATGAGATACCATTTATTCCCTACTTGGAGGAAGTTGCCACCATGAGCCTGAACGACTTTGCCATCGTCGTCTATCCATTCAATTCCATTCTGAATGGTGATAAATTGAGCACGAAGATGAGATGCCTGCAAGGTGAGGAAGGCAATGAGGAGGAAAGTGAGATGTTTCATAAAAAAAGAATTAAGATTGATGAATAAGCCCCCTCCAACTTCCCTTCGGGGAGGCTGGGAGGGGCCTGTCTTTAATACAAAGGTTCCCCTCTGTAGAAGTTGAGGATTTTCTGACGGAAGATGTAAGTGTATTTCGCTTGGAGGAGATCGGCTTGCGCTTTCATGAAGCGAGTTTTCTGCTCCTCAAATTCAGTGCTGTTAGCCTTTCCGTTCTCATATTTCTTTTGCATCAAGTTGAAGGATGCACTCGCTGCTTCACTGGCTGTTTGTGAAGATTGGTATTGCTTCTGTGCAGCAATTGCATTGTAGTAGGCTTGTTGCATTTCCTTGTAGAGTTGCTTGCGCACATTTTCGAGAGATAAACGCTGATTTTCGGCAGCGATGCGTGCTTGACGAACTGAATTGCGTGTGTTGAATCGGTTGAAGATAGGAATGGAAAGGTTGAGTCCGATGTATTGGCTGAAATTGTTCTTTAATTGCTTGCCAAAAGAATCTGAATAAAAACCTGATGTCTTATAGGAGTTAGACCCCAAACTCGCATTGAAACTCAAGGTAGGGTAGTAACCAGCCTTTGCAATGTTGATATTCTTCTTTGCTGATTCGAGTCTGTATTGCTCGGCAATGATGGAAGGACGAGTAGCATATTCAAAACCATCCGACGAAGGAATGGTGTTGAGCGCATGGAGTGCAGCACTTGCTTCAGCAGGTTTTTCCACAGAGAATCCTTCGGGTGTTTCCAATTCCAACAATTGCGAAAGCGTTAGAATGGCGAGGTCGTAGTTGTTATTGGCTTGAGTAAGAGTGAGTTCGTCGTTTGCCACCGAACTACGTGCTTCTGCCAGGTCGGCTTCCGATTTCTTGCCGTTCTCGCACAACAATTGGATGCGTCGCAATTGGTTTTTGCTGAGTTCGGACTGACGCTCTGCCACCTCCATCAACTCCTTCTGATAGAGGCATTCCAAATATTGGGAAGTGATTTGCAAACTGATGTCTTCGCGAGCTTTGTCGAGGTCGGCAAGAGCTGCTTGCAAATCTATCTTTCGAGCGGCAATGGTGTTAGGAATTTGTCCACCCGTGAGAAGTGGAACATCCGTACCCAGATTGAAACCAGTGGATTGTGTGCTACGATTGGTATAGGTGTTGTCGGCGGTAAGACCACGACCAAAACTAAAGCTCTGACTTGCCGAAGCATTCAAGCTTGGAAGTCGGGAGTTGCGTGCGGAATTGAGTTGCACTTCACTGTTTTCTACAGCTTTCTGCCGCTGCTTGATGGAGATGTTATGCTCTAACGCATACTCAATGCATTGCTTGAGAGACCATGACTGAGCCAAAAGCGTGTAGCATGAAGCGTGAAGCATGAAGAGAGATATGATGAGAAAGAGTCGTTTCATTGTCTTAAACTTTTTAGTTTTAAGTGTCAAGGCGCAAGCGCCGTTTCAGGTTTCAAGTTTGGCTACGCCGATCTGAAGGTTTATTCTTTAATCACTTCAATTCCTCTCAACTTCTCACCTGCTTTCACACCGCTTTTCACTTGGATATTCACTCCGTTGCTCAAGCCTGTAGTAACTTCTTTTTTCTCAAATTGCTGATGTCCCTTCGTGCTGTCGGTGAGTACATAGACGTATGTCTTTTCATTCTCAAAATTGAGCGTCGATTCAGGGATGGTGAGCACTTGAGTAACACGATCCAGAATGATTTCAGCATTGGCACTATAGCCCGAACGGATGTTCAGACCAGGAGGGATGGAGAGGGCAGCCTTGATTTCGAATTGGTTGGCTCCATTGGTTTCCACACCCTTCGGAGAAATGTATTCGAGTGTTGCCTTGAGTTTGGAATCAGGAATGGCACCAATACTGATGTCAACAGGCATTCCTTCAGAGATTTGTCCCACTTCCGTCTCGTCGATGTTTCCCTTGAAAATCAATTTTGTCATATCGGCAACCGTTGCAATGGTAGTACCATCGTTGAACGAGTTACTGAGAATCACAGAATTACCCACTTTCACGGGAATGTCGAGGATGATACCGTCGATGGTGGAGCGGATGAGTGTGGTGGACATCTGTGCATTGCTCAGCGAGATTCCCTTGCGAGTGATGTTGAGTGCGTCTTGTGCATTCGACAATTCTGCTTGTGCTTGACGATATTTCACTTCGCTGGCTTCGAATTCCTCATCGCTAATCACCTGCTCACCTTTCAGTCGTTGCATACGTTCGAAATCCGTTTTCGTTTGCTTCAGATTGATTTGAGCGAGCTTTACACGATTCTCTGCCGAACTGAGGCTCGACATATCGGGTATCACTTTCACTTTGGCAATCACTTCGTCCTTCTTCACGACTTGTCCTGCCACCTTGTAGAGTTTGTCGATGATACCCGAAATCTGTGGTTTGATGTTCACTTCGTCGCGTGGCTCAATCTTTCCAGTAACGACGGTGATGCGCTCTATGTCCATCGTTTGAGTGGAACAGATTTCAAACTCTTTTACTTTGGGCTGCGACTTCTGATAGAGGAACACGAATGTTCCGAGGAAGATAATGGCGATGGCCGCAATGCCCATCCATTTCCAAATTTTTTTCATATTTTATTGTTTTTATTTTTCACTTTTTCATTTTTCACTCTTCTCTCTCCACTTTTCACTCTTCACTTTTCACTTTTCGCTTTTAACTCTCCTCCCCTCGGGGAGGCTGGGAGGGGGCTATCTACTCCTCCCTCATGGCATCCACAGGCTTGATTTTCATGGCTCGGAAAGCGGGACCGAGTCCAGCGGCAATGCCAAGAAGGGCGATGATGATGGAGGCTCCGATGGCAAGCCAGAAAGAAATTTGAAACGTTGCGTTGCTCAGAGCGTCGTTGTTGGTATGCACGATTTTCTCCACTAATTGCAAAATCAATACGGAGAACGTGATGCCACTGAGTCCGGCAATGAGGGTGAGTGTCATGCTCTCGCTGAGAATCTGCTGAAGAATATCGGTTGGTGTGGCACCGATGGCTCGACGAATACCGATTTCTGTGGTGCGCTCCTTCACGGTCACCATCATGATGTTGCTCACACCGATGGCTCCACTCAGGAGGGTGCCGAGTCCAATCATCCACACCAGGATGCTGATGCCATTGAAGAGGTCGTCCATCACGGTGAACACCGCTTCGGTGTTGATGAAGAGCACTGCCTGTTTGTCGGCAGGGTGTACGGAATGGGCATTACGAACAAGAGCGCCGATTTTCTCTTGCACCTCGCTCATCTTGAAACCCTTTCGTGCCGTCACGCAAAGCATTTCGATTTTGTCGCTTCTTCCGTAAGCGCGGCACAAGGTAGTAAACGGAATTTCAACGGTGGTCAGGGGATTGCCATTGAGACTGATGCCATCACCTGAACGTCCGCTTTGTCCTACGATGGTATAGGTAATTCCGTCGATTTGTATTTTCTCGCCGCAAGCATCTGTCTTGCCGGGAAAAAGCGTTTCCACAATGCGGGCACCGACGACGCACACCTTTCGGTTCTTCATCACGTCGATGTCGTTGAGTCGCCTTCCTGCCTTGATGCGAGGGTTGTCTATTTCGTAATATTCAGGGAAGATGCCACTCAAGCTCACACTAAGCGATTGGTCACCCTTCACGGCACTGCTTCCCCAGTGGTTGCTCGTTCCTGTGCAGACATCCACCTCGGGAACGCTGCTCTTCACACGGTCTATGTCTTTCAAGTCCAGACTCCACGACCGTCCCTCCTTCAGTCCCTTGTAGGGCTTGGTGGTGTTCATCGATGCCACAAAACCAGCGTTCGATGCAAATCCCGTGAACACCTGTCCGAGCATCGACTCCAGTCCGCGTCCACCGCCCATCAGCAGCACGAGCATGAAGATGCCCCAGAAGATGCCGAAGGCAGTGAGGAAAGACCTCAGTTTATTTCTTGAGAGTGAGTCGAAAATCTCACTCCATTGGTCGCTATCTATTCTCATCAATGATTTGTTTTAATCAGGGATTTAGAGGATTTATTAGGATTCCTGTCTTTCGAGGATGTTTATTATCAGGGATTTGAGGGATGAAAAGGATTTTATTAGCATCATGTGATTCTCTCTGTATATCGAAAAAATCTCTTAAAATCCTTCAAATCCCTGATAAATTATCTGCACTTATCCATGAAGGGCTTCGATAGGTTTTACTTTCGCTGCTCGTTGGGCAGGAAAGAAACCAGCCAAAGCACCTGAAACAATCATCACGATGGTTGCCTCAATGCAAGTGCCGAGGTCAACTGTTGGATCCATGAATAGCTTCTGTTGAAACACACCAATGTCCATCGTGTAGCCACCAACAGACGAATCCATCCATTCGCAGAATCCTACACCGAAGAGCATACCAATATAGCCGAAGATGGTGGTGATGATGATACTCTCGAAAATCACCATACTGATGATGCTCAGAGGTCGAGCACCCAATGCCTTTCGTATGCCAAACTCATGTGTGCGCTCTTTCACGGAAATCAGCATGATGTTGCTCACACCCACCACACCACTCAACAATGTCAGCAAGCCCAGAATCCAGAAAGCCGTATGAAGCGTGCTCTTGGCAGTGTTCATGGCAGTGTTGTTTTCGGCAGAATTCCACATCCAAATGGCGCTTTCGTCTTTTGAGTCAAACTGGTGCATTTCACCCATCGCCTTTCGGTAGTCTTCTTCAAACTTATCGTTCTTCTGCTCTGTATCGAGTCCCTGCGATTTTAGCGTCAGTTCACCGATGTTGTTGCCTTTGGAATAAATTATTTTCACGGTGGTGAACGGAGCAAGAAAATTGCTCGAACTGAAGGCAAAATCTCGTTGCCTCACGCCTACAACCGTAAAAGCACTATTGTTGATGTTGATGGTTTTGCCAATACCGTTTACATTTGGACCGAAAAGATGCTCCTCCTGGTTGTTGTCAATCACAACCACCTTTCTGTTTTGCTGCAAATCCAGGTCGTTGATGAATCTGCCACGAGCCAATTTGGAACCGTCTATTTCCTTCTGCTGAGGATAGACTCCCGTGAGTGTCACACTCAGATGCTGCTTACCAACGGATGCCGTCAAGCCGCTTTGCTCCACAGTGGCTGTCACTTCCGTCACATTCTCTTTGAAACGTTTCTTGGGCATGCTGATGTCCCTGTCGTCCAACTCAATCCGTCGCCCTTCCTTGATGCCGTTGAAAGGCTTGGAAGTGAATCCAGGATAGATGTGGATGGCATCCAACGAAAGTCCTTCGGAGTTCTGCTCCAGCGTATGGATGATGCCATTGCTGGCACCGAGCAGTACGATGAGCAGGAAAATGCCACTCGCCACCGCAATGCCCGTTGCCGCCGTGCGCATCTTGTTGCGCATGATGGCTCCCCATATTTCTTGCAAAGTATCAATCATTTCATGGTTCCTTCCATAGAGAATGGACTGCGGCTTGCATCCGTCACTTGTTCAATCTCGCCAATGACGCCGTCCTTGATGTGGATGATTTTTTCAGCTTGGTAGGCAACACCGCTTTCGTGAGTCACCACGATGATGGTCATGCCCTGCTTGTGCAATTCCTTCAGGATTTGCATCACTTCCAGCGAAGTCTTACTGTCGAGCGCACCTGTTGGCTCGTCGGCAAGGATGATTTTGGGTTGTGTGATGAGCGCACGGGCAATGGCAACACGCTGCTTCTGTCCACCCGACATTTCGTTAGGTTTGTGATGCGCCCAGTCCTTCAGTCCGAACTTGTCCAGGTATTCCAGAGCCAACTGGTTGCGCTTGCGGCGGCTCACACCTTGGTAGAAGAGGGGAAGCGCCACATTTTCCATGGCATCCTTGAACGGAATCAGATTGAACGACTGGAAGATGAATCCAATCATCTTGTTGCGGTATTCAGCGGCACGAGTCTCGCTGAGATTGCGGATGAGCGTACCGTCGAGCGTGTAGGTGCCCTCGTCGTAGTCGTCGAGGATGCCGAGGATGTTGAGCAGCGTACTCTTTCCCGAACCCGATGCACCCATGATGCTCACGAATTCGCCTTTCTTGATGTGGAGCGAGATGCCTTTCAGCACATGCAAGCTATTTCCACCATGATAGGTCTTATGTATATTCTCTAAATGTATCACGTCAATATCTTGAAGGTGTTACAGGTTTCAAGTTGGCTGTGCCAAGTTTCAAGTCAAAGACTTATTTTTCACTTTTCACTCTTCACTTTTCATTCTACTCCCCTCGCCCTTTGGAGAGGGGCCGGGGGTGAGGCTTTCTCCTCCCCTCGGGGAGGTCGGGAGGGGGCTTTTACTTCACAATCACTGCGGCTCCATCTTTAGGAACAACTACAGTGATATTCTTCTTCACCTTCATTTCCTTCACTCCTCCCTCGAAGGTGTTCCAGCCCTTGTCGTCGGTGCTAATCACCTTGTCGGAATAAACCTGCATCATTCCGTCCTTACCAAGGAAAGAAAGGTCGAGCTTCAGTTTGAGCGGTTCCTTCTGGGCATTGATGGCAGCCACGTACCACTTGCCTGCCTGACTCTTTCGTGCCATGACGAGATACTTGCCTGGATAGCCGTCGATGTAGCGCACATCCTCCCAAGTGACAGGAACAGACTTCATGAAATCCATTGCCCAAGCAGGAGCATCCTCAAAATTGTTTGGAGCGAGTGCGAAGTTCTGCACAGGAGTTTGGAAAAGCACTGCCGTTGCCAAAGCAAACACATCACTCGTGCGGCGCGTGCGTCCTCGCTGGTTGTCCTTGCTATAGTGCTTGTTGAGTGTGCTGCCTCCGAAATCCATGTTGCCCACTGCATTACGGAGCACAGGATGAATGGTGGCACTCTGTGCCTCACGGTCGTTCTCATCCTGTCCAAACGAGAAGTTCTCGCTGGCACGAACAGCCTCTGCACCCACGAAATTAGGATACATACGTTCCCATCCGCGTGGCAGGGTACATCCGTGGAAAATCACCATCAATCCATATTGGTTGGCATCGTAGAGAATGTCCTCGTACATCTGCATGGTTTGCTGTTTGTCAGAACCGATAAAGTCGATTTTCATGCCCTTGATACCCGTCTTTTGCAACCAAGCCATTTCTTTCTGTCGGTCGATGAGTCGGTGCATCTTGCCCTTAGGTCCCTGAGGAGCATCGTTCCAATAGCCATTGGAGTTGTACCAGAGGAAGAGTCCCACGTTCTTTGTTCTTGCATACTGAGCCAAGCGCTCGATACCTTCGTAACCGATATTGGTGTCCCAAAGGGCATCAATCAGCACGTACTCATAACCCAAGCGAGCAGCGAAGTCGATGTACTCCTTCTGCTCATCATAGTTGCAGCTGGCATCCATGCGGATAATCCAACTCCATGTGGCACGTCCATATTGGTAGTTCTGACTGGCAGGATACTGTTCCTTCACCACGTCCCACTGAATGGTGGTTTCTGCCATCGCCTTCATCGTTCTGCCCACAGTGATTGTGCGCCAAGGAAGCTCTGCAGGAAGAGCGATGCCTGGTTCGCTGGTACCTACCCCACCGAATTCCTTTGGATTAGGGAATGCAATCTGATAGAGGTTTCCACCTGCATTCTGCAAATGCGAAGCACAGTAGTTAGCACCGAGTCCCGTTTCGTTCAGCATCACCCATGCCTTTGTGCCCACCTTAAACAAAGCTGGGAACACATAGCCTTCGCCCCAACCATTCTTGCCGAGCGGAGCATCCCACTCATAACTGCTTTCATAACTTGGTGCAGTGCGAGCGAATCCACTCTGCGAACCCATCTGAGGGCAGTTGAAACTGGTACTTCCCTCAGGCAAACGATAGCCTGTTTCCTCCTTCGTCACCAATACCGAAAGACGACGTGCATGCTCCTTCACGATGTAGCGGAAAGCCACATTCTGGTTATCTACATGCCATTCCACTGCCAACACATCTCGTCCGTTCTTATCGGTGAGATTCACCGTCTGCTCCGTAGCCTCCACACTGATGTGCTGCTTCTTGGCATTCCGCAATTCATAACTCTCCTTCACGGTTTTAGCATCCGACACCTTTCCAATCTTCAGCCCTTCGGAAAGATTGGCAGCTGAGGTGACAAGACCAAGTGGAGATTCTTCCAAAACGACATCCTGTCCGAGCAACACTCGATAGGTGGCTTTTCCATCCTTGTCGTTCATTTCCACTTTCAACTCTCCGTTGGGACTACTCACAACGGTTTGTGCATTCAGGCTTGAAACTGCAAGTCCGAACGCCCATGCAAAAAACAAAATTTTCTTCATTATGATAATATATAAGTATGTAAGATGAATCAGTGATACTTTGCAAAGTTAAATCTTTTTTTCGAGAAAAAAGCGAATCACTTGTAACACATCCTATCATTTTTGTATCAAACAATCATTCTTTTTTGTTTGTTCCATCTTTTCTGCTTATATTCGCCATGACAAACAACAACGAAAACTACCATGAACATCGCTATTTATACCCTTACATCCGAACTCCACAACGAACAATCGGTGGCAAAAGCTACAGAGGAATTCCTTGCCACCATCTCTTCCGATTTTGACTTCTGCGGCAACAACTTCGAAAGCTATGGATCTGCGCCTCTCTCCTTATTATATATTCGTACGGGAGGAACGGAAGGCATCTTCAAGCGTATCTACAAGGAACTGATGGCAAAGTCGTCCGCTCCGTTCTATCTACTCACTTCAGGCAAAAGCAACTCATTGGCTGCATCGATGGAAATCCTCTCCTTCCTTCGTCAGCAAGGCATTCAAGGTGAAATCCTCCATGGCTCCACCACATATATCAATCAGCGCATCCATCTTCTCCTACAAGTGGGAAAGGCACGCCGAAAACTCCAAGGATGCCGATTGGGAATCATCGGAAAACCTTCCGACTGGCTCATTTCGAGCGAGGCAAATCGAGAGATCGTATTGGAGAAATTAGGCATCACCCTCATCGACATACCGATGCAGGAATTGCTCACTGCCATTGGTTCCATAGCAGAACCCAAGATAGATGAAACACTGATGCAGAAAGCACCAAACGAGGGAATCCGCAAGGCTTTGCCTGGAGCTCTGCGCATCTACCATGCCCTGAAAACGCTGGTTGAGAAGTATCAATTACAAGGATTCACCCTTCGTTGCTTCGACCTTCTCTCCACGGTCCACAACACGGGTTGCTGGGCATTGGCACAATTCAATTCCGAAGGCATCGTGGCAAGTTGTGAAGGCGACGTACCTGCCATGCTGTCTATGAAAATTGCCCATGCACTCACGGGTTGCACGGGTTTTCAAGCCAATCCAGCTCGCATCAATCCCGACACAGGCGAAATGCTCTTTGCCCACTGCACCATCCCGTTCTGCATGACGGAACGCTACGAACTCGACACACACTTTGAGTCAGGCATCGGCGTAGGCATTCGTGGATTTGTAAAACCAGGTCCTATCACCATCTTCAAGCTCTCGGGTGACCTCTCCCGCCATTTTGCCGAGGAAGGCGAACTCCTCTCCTGCCAAAGCGAATCAGGACTCTGCCGCACCCAACAAATCATCCGTTTCTCCCAACCTTCCCTCACCCACTACTTCCTCACCAATCCCATCGGCAACCACCACATCATCCTACCTTTCCACTGCAAATCACTGCTGGAGGAATTACGATTGTCTGAATAGCAGATGGGGATTTACTGAAGTTCTTGTTGGGATTTACTAAAGCGTTTTAGTGTATTATCAGAAGCTCATATTTGGATTGACTGAACCGATCCTTTGGATTCAACTAGTTGCCGAAGGTTCGGCATCGAAATGGCGAGCGCTCGGCGTGGCGATAACGAAGGCTCGCCGTGTAAACGTTGAGGGCTCGGCGATTCAGTTCAATCAAAGGAGAGATGCAGTAAAATCAGAGGAGAATGTCAGAACATTCGAAGAAGAATGTCAGTGCAATCGAAGGAGAACACAAAAACAGGAAACGCGCTATAAGACATATCGTCCAAAGCAATCATACTTTCGAAGTTGAGATATTTACTTATCCCGAACTCGCGTTTAGAATAGAACTTGTACTCTGAGTATATTTGGCTATCTGAAAGGGATTGTTCGAAGAGAAGGAAAGATATGAGTTGATTACTAATGATTAGAAAAGGCTTCCTAAGCATAGTTGCAAAAAACAGAAAATGTGATTCCTTATAGAAAAAAAACAGTCATCCGCTTTTTCATTAGAAGATTTATCTGTATATTTACAGCCAGAAACTAAAAAAACGAAAAAATGACATAAGTTTAACATAGACATTTTGACATAGAGAAAAGTGTTTGCTTTTACATGATGGGCTTCCGAAAATCGCCAAATCTTTCAGAGCATCAATCAACATTAAAAGTGAATGCTTGCACCGTTAGGTGTGAGCTTCATTGTTGTTTTGATGCAGGTGTTTGGCGATACCTCGGAACCACAACAAAGAGAAGTCACACCTTTCTTTTTGCCAACATCTCATAAACAATTTAAATATCTTAAAAATTATGAAGAAGTTTTCTCTATTTGTTTTATTATCGATGTTTATGGGTAACATTTCTGCCCAAGATGTGATAGTCAAAAAAGATGGATCGACTATTTTAAGTAAAGTTATGGAAGTTGGATCAACTGAAGTGAAATACAAGAAGTATTCCAATTTAGATGGACCTTTATACACTATTAGCAAATCTGAATTATTTAAGATAAACTATGAAAATGGAAATACTGATGATTTTAAAAGTGCTGCAACTTCAGTAGAATCATCTAAAAATACAGGAAGAAAAAGCTTATTTTTAAGAAGTGGAACAGAGGTCCCTATTCAAATAGTTTCTCCAATAAAAGCAAGAGACGTAACAGAAGGACAAGAAATAGCGTTTAGAACGGTTAATGATTTTTTCATCGATGGTGAGGTTGTCTTTCCAGCAGGAACACCTGTAAAAGGAATTGTTTATGAAGCGAAGAAATCTTCTTGGTTCGGAACAAAAGGAAGACTTGGTATTAAAATTGATCATTTAACATTGAATGACGGTTTCCAAATTCCATTGAAAGGTAATATATATGTTACTGGTAAAAACAGAACGGCTTTGTCTGTAACACTTTTCTTGTTTGTAACTATACCTGCATGTTTTATCTGTGGCACAAAAGCGCAGCTGTTGTCGGGATATGAAACTATGGCAAAAGTTGCTGCAAATGTGCGTTTTTCTGAATTAGGGCTCCAAATTGAAGAAGATTTATCAAAGAAAGAAATTAGTCCAAATACTTCTTCGGCAACAGTCCAATTGCCTGTAAAAATTAATGAAAAAGTAGAAAAAATAAAGGAAAGAATCAGTGATTACCCATATAAATGTACAATATATATTGAAAACAAATCGATTAAAGCTGGTATTACTTCTATAGACACAAAACAGGGAACTATTCATTATAAACGTTTGAATAAAAGTAATGAACTTATAGGAGACGAACTTCAAATGAGCGTAAACGAAATATTGAAAATCAAAGATGAAAAAGGAATATTCTCTATATGATTTTTAACATCCTTATAAGTAGAAGATTATAAATACAAAAAGGGCTTTCAATATTTGAAAAGCCCTTTTTTATGGATTTTGGTGGAAGATAGACACCATCTTCGATGTGCTCATCAGAAGGATGGTTTTTACGAACTAAAACGGCTTTATTAAAGGGATTCAGGAGTGTGCTCTAAGAGCCTAACTCAATTATTCAGAATCATTGATTGACGAAAAAACGTCTTATTTTTGTTGAGAGAAAAACTTTTTATTATATTTGCAACGTATTGTGTGATAAAGCGTACTTCAAAAAACTAAATAACTAATACTTAATTGATATGCATTTCGGAACTGGTGAAATCATTCTTATCGTACTTGTAGTATTGCTGCTCTTCGGTGGCAAGAAGATTCCTGAACTGATGAAGGGACTGGGCAAAGGTGTCCGCAGTTTCAAGGAGGGAATGAACGAGATAAACGAAAACGATAACGATAACGAAAGCAAGAATGAAAAATGACGGCTTTGCCGAAATGAAGAATTAAGAATGAGGAATTAAGAATTGAAATTACATGAACAAAAATAGATTCTTCATTGGCTACGCCGAGCTAAAGGTTCTACATTTTTCATTCTTCATTGGCTACGCCGAGCTAAAGGTTCTACATTGGCTACGCACTTGCTTTTAGCAAGTTGCCCTACGGGCGAGCTAAAGGTTCTTCATTCTTATTTTTTAACCAACTGGTTTATGGATGATGCTCAGATGACTTTCTGGGAACATTTGGATGTGCTGCGCGACAGTATCATTCGGATGATCGTGGCGGCAGTGGTGATGGGTGTGGTGGCGTTCTGCCTGAAAGAGCCTCTTTTCGACATCGTTCTTGCTCCGAAAGATAGCGATTTCATTACATACAGATGGTTGGGAGGCGAAGCTTTTTCCATCAACCTCATCAATACGGGACTTGCTGAGCAGTTCCTGATACACATGAAAGTGGCTCTGATGGTGGGTGTCTTGGTGGCTTCTCCTTATATACTGTTCTTGCTGTTTCGCTTTATTGCTCCTGCTCTCTACGAGAACGAACGACGCTATTCGGTGAGAATCACGGTGGCTGCTTACGCCATGTTTCTGTTGGGAATTGTTGTCAATTATTTCATCATCTTCCCGCTGACGGTACGGTTTCTTGGCACCTACCAAGTGAGCGAAGCGGTGAGCAACATGCTGACAATCAGCAGCTACATCGACACCCTGATGATGATGAGTCTCATCTTTGGCATCATCTTCGAAATACCTGTCGTCAGTTGGTTGCTTGCCATCTTCGGATTGCTCAAAGCATCGTGGATGAGCCAGTATCGACGCCATGCGGTGATTGCTATTCTTATTCTTGCGGCTGCCATCACTCCTACAGGAGATGCACTCACACTCATCATTGTAGCACTACCCATTTGGTTGCTCTACGAAGTAAGTATTCTGATTGTAAAAATAAGTAATGGGTCAACAAATGAACACAAATGAGGCACAAATGAAGAATTAGATTTTTGAGATAATTTGTGGAAATTTGTTGACTGAAAATGAAAGACTATGTTAAGAAAAATCCGTACAACCCTCGCCATTATCGTCCTGGCATTGGTAACGCTGCTGTTCCTCGACGTGAGCGGTGCGCTCCATGCTTGGTTAGGTTGGCTTGCAAAGATTCAGTTCCTGCCAGCTGTATTGGCATTGAACGTGGGTGTGATTGTGGCACTCGTGGCTCTCACCCTCATCTTCGGACGAATCTATTGCTCCATCATTTGTCCGCTTGGCATCTTCCAGGATGTCATCTCATGGATTCATTCCAAACTGAAGAAGAACCGTTTCAGTTTTTCTCCTGAAAAGAAATGGATTCGCTATCCTGTGCTGGGATTGTTCATCATTGCTTTTGTGGCTGGAGTCAATTCATTTGTGGCACTCTTGGCTCCATATAGTAGTTATGGACGAATCGTGAACAACCTCTTTCGACCTGTTTATGAATGGGGAAACAACATCCTTGCTCGTATTGCTGAGCACTACGAGAGTTACGCTTTCTCGGAAACTGATATTTGGATGAAGTCACTGCCTACTTTCGTCATTGCAGCGGTGACGCTTGTCGTGATTATCATCCTTGCTTGGAAAGGCGGACGAACCTATTGCAACACGATTTGTCCTGTCGGCACGATACTTAGTTTCTTGGCACGTTTCTCATGGCTGAAGATTCGAATGGACGAGGACAAATGTATCAAATGTGGTCTCTGCTCCAAGAACTGCAAGGCTTCTGCCATCGATTTCAAGAACTTCTCCATCGACTATTCACGCTGTGTGGTGTGTGGGGATTGCTTGTCACCATGCAAGAAGGATGCTATTCACTACTCGCTTCCATTGAAGAAGATGATCAAGGAAAAAGAGTCAACAGAGCCTCAAAAAGTTAAAACGAAAAACGATAACGAAAACGGAAGAGAAAGCATCGACACGTCCCGCCGTTCCTTCTTGGTGTCGGCAGCGATGGCAACCACAGCAGCTGCTTTGGCACAAGGCAAGGGGGATGTGGATGGTGGATTGGCTGTGATTGAAGATAAGATTGCTCCAGAGCGCAACACACCCATCACTCCTCCAGGCTCCATCTCCGCTTCCAATATGGCAAAGCACTGCACGGCTTGTCAGTTGTGTGTGTCGGCATGTCCAAATGGTGTGCTTCGTCCATCCACGAATTTTCTCACATTGATGCAACCTACCTCGAGTTATGAGCGTGGCTACTGCCGACCTGAATGTACGAAGTGTTCCGACGTTTGCCCAGCTGGTGCTATCCGCCCTATCACAGTGGAGGATAAGAGTTCCACACAAATCGGACACGCCGTGTGGATCAAGCAGAATTGCATTCCTGTGACGGACGGTGTGAACTGCGGAAACTGCGAGCGCCATTGTCCTACGGGTGCCATCGAAATGGTTCCTCTCCATGAGGATGAGCCTGAAGGCGTATATATTCCAGCTGTCAATGAAGCCTATTGCATTGGCTGCGGTGCTTGCGAGAACCTCTGCCCTGCCCGACCATTCAGTGCTATTTATGTGGAAGGACACGAAGTGCATAAAACTATATAAAACGAGTCAACAAATTACCACAAATGAGGCACAAATAAAAAATAGTTTTGAGATAATTTGTGAGAATTTGTTGACTAAAAAAGATAAGACAAATGAATAAGGAACTCAATAGAAGAAATTTCTTGAAATATCTGGGTGGTGGCATTGCAGCTTCCTCTGCTTTGTTGACTGCATGCAAAGACGATGAGCGACGCACCACAGCGGCTCTGCAAGAACCACCCAAGGACAAGATGACCTATCGCACGAATCCTAATACTGGCGATAAGGTTTCGCTTTTGGGATATGGCATGATGCGCCTACCCGTTGTGAGTGGTTCGGGTCAAGATAATCAAGATGCTCCCTACGACCAGGAGATGGTGAATCGTCAAGTGGATTATGCCATTGAGCATGGCGTGAACTATTTCGACACATCACCCGCCTATTGTCGAGGTGAATCAGAAACCATCACGGGTATCGCTTTGGCTCGACACAAACGTGAAGAGTTTTTCATTGCCACAAAAATGTCGAACTTCAGTCCCAACACCCAAACGAGAGAAGGGTCGATTCAGATGTTTGAGAACTCGCTCAAGAACCTGCAAGTGGACTACATCGACTATCTGCTGCTTCATGCTGTGGGTGGCGGAGGTATGCCTGTGGTGAACCGCCGATACATGGACAATGGCATCCTCGATTGGCTCGTGGAACAGAAACAAAAGGGACGCATTCGCAATCTCGGTTTCTCTTTCCACGGCGACAAAGAGGTGTTCGACGAACTTTTAGCTTGGCACGACGAAGGTCGTTATCATTGGGATTTTGTGCAAATCGAACTGAACTACCTCGACTGGAATTGGGCAAACGAAATCAGCGATACCAATGTGGATGCCGTGTATCTCTATGGAGAATTGGAAAAGCGTGGCATCCCAGCTGTTATCATGGAGCCATTGCTTGGAGGACGCCTTGCCAACGTGCCAACAACCATAGCTTCCAAGATGAAGCAGCGCGACCCCGAAGGCAGCATTGCAAAATGGGGTTTCCGCTTTGCTGGCACTCCAAAGGGTGTGCTTTGCGTGCTGAGCGGCATGACCTACATGGAGCACCTCAAGGACAACCTCAACACTTACTCTCCTCTCCATCCCATCACGGAAGAAGAGAACGAATTCCTCATGGAAATTGCCGAGGACATCTACAATCTCAAGACCATTCCTTGCAACGAATGCAACTACTGCATGCCTTGTCCATACGGTTTGAATATCCCTGCCATCTTCTCACATTATAACAAGTGCATCAAGGATGGCAATATTCCTCATGAGAAATTGGACAAGGAATACTACCGAGCTCGTCGTGCCTTCCTCGTTGGCTACGACCGAAGCGTTCCAAAACTGCGTCAGGCAAGCCATTGCATCGGTTGTAACCAGTGTGTTGAGCATTGTCCACAGCGCATTCGAATTCCTCAGGAACTACACAAAATCGATGATTTCGTAGAACGCTTGAAGCAAGAAATCGTTCTACCACCAGAAGATAGTAAATGAATATATTTAGGAAAGAAATTAGAATAATTAGAATAATTTCTCCAAAAATTGATGTTGTTTTAAAACATGTTATTTCTGATATAATTATTCTAATTATTCTAATTTCTTTCCGAAAAAACTAAATTGTTTTTCGTCTTTCACTTTTCACTTTTCACTCTTCAATCTCCTCCCCTCGGGGAGGTTGGGAGGGGGCTTTTCTCGGGGAAGTTGTGAAGGGGTCTTATTTATACTCCATCACCAATACAACAATTGAATAAGGAGCGAGCTTGATGCTGAACTGATTGCCGACCTTTGCTTTCGATTCCACAGGAACGATATGGCGAGGGTCGGTAATGCTATTTGTGTCTTCAGGTCCAGCACCCTTCATTTCGATTTTCTTTGCCGACTTGGCAATCTTCACACTGCTGCCCAAGTTCACATCCACCTGCTGCTCCGTGTCGCGCACATTGGCAAGTTTCAGATAAACCTTCTTGGCATCCTTCGTAGCAGAGTAATAAACCTGATTGAGTTTCATCGTACGAGTTTCAGCTGGTGCACCGTCCTGAGGACGACCTCTGCGAACAGATTCCTCGAAACTGAACTGAGCCACATTTTGTGCATCAATAGGAACAATCTTCGTTCCCACATGGTTGGCAAACATCACCTGAGCATAATACGATGGAGAACCATAGCTGTTGAGTGCATCGTAACCAATCAGGTCGGAAGTCCACTGCATGCCACCAGGGTTCACATTCACGAACAGCGGTGCATAGCACGAAGCAATCACGATGTCGGAATTCCTTTCCATGCAAGTCATCCACGCAGCATCGCCCAAGGCAGCATTCATGTTCGGAGTAGGTTCACCTTCACGCGTAGCCCATTCACCGCAGAACACCAATGGTTCCTTCGAGCGGTCGTAGCTGTCATACTGGAAGGCATTGCGATACATGTCGATGGCATTGCGATAGTAGTGCTCATCCACAATATCCACTTTCACGCCATCCACATTCATCGACTGCCCCATGCTGGTGTGCCCACCAATCGTGGCAATGATGTTCAGTTGAGGATACTTCGCCTTGATTGCATCGTACATCTGTCGGTAACGCTCAGGATAGGAGCCAGAGCGGTCGAACCAGTCCTCGTTGCCGATTTCCACGTAATGCAGAGGGAAAGGTTCTGGATGTCCATGCTTTGCACGAAGAGCACCCCATTTCGTATCCGTTCCACCCATCACGTACTCAATCTCGTCGAGGGCGTCCTGGATGAAAGGCTCCAGATAAGGACCCACCACATAGTCGCCTCGCAACACATAGCCAGCAAAGATACCGACGAGCGGCTCTGCTCCCACGTCCTCAGCCCATTCCAAGAACTCTAAGAGTCCCATGCCGTCGGTCGAAGTATAGCCCCAAGGACAGGCATGTCCAGGACGCTCGTCTGGGTCGCCAATCATCTTCTTCCAATCGAAACGCTCCTTGAACAGGTTTCCTTCCAAATAGTTTCCGCCAGGGAAGCGCAAGAACTTAGGATTCATGTCCTTCATCATCTGCATGAGGTCGGCACGCAAACCCTTCTCACGGTTGTTGAAGCATGGAGGGAAGAGCGTGGAGCGAGTCAACCAATACTGTCCCTTCTTACTTGGCACGAGCACCCATTCCGCATCCTTCGTAGGAGTCACGTCCTTTGCCGTGGTGAACGTGTATTCGAATTTCTTCCAGCTCGTTCCGATGCCTTTCAGGTCGGCAGAAGCATAGACCGTCTTGCCATCCTTACTGCGCAAGCACACCTGCGCATCTGCACCACTTTCAGCACGAAGCCAGACGGAACCCTTGTAAGTGGTGAGAGGACGAATCGGAATGCCCCAGAATCCATCGTTCTTCACGCCCACCCCATCAGCATTCGTGTTGAAGCTGAGCGACTGCGGAGTGGCTTTGTTCATGGCGTTTGTGCGGTCCACCGTCAACCTGCCAGCCGTCGAATCCGTCAGTTCCCAATGAGCGGGACGCGGACGCATGCCACCGCCGCCACGGTTCTGCCCTCTGCCCTGTCCTTGGTTAGCCATGTCAATCACGGCAGGGTTGCCAAGCAGCTGTGCATAGAGGCCACCCTCGTACGAATAGTTAATCTCTTCGGTCATCAGTCCATACAGCAAAGGACTAACCGTCTTTTCTGCCTTTTCGAGTTGGAGCGTCAACTTCGTCTGAGCCATTGCTCCCGTAGCGAACATACAGCCCAAAGCAAACAATAGGAATTTGTTTTTCATACCGTCTTCTTTTTTAATAGGTTTGGAATTCAATCAGTTAGTTTTGCAAAAGTACATTTTTATTTCAATCCAGCAAACAATTTTCCACAGTTATTTTTCTGCTATTGTTTCATTGACGCGTGTTTCATGGAATTCTGTCCAAAAGAAACAAAAAACCTGCCATCACCCCTTTCGAGCAATGACAGGATACGAACTGCTATCTTTATGAAGATTGCGTTATCTCACCTTATAGACCAGCATTCCCTTGCCCTTGAGCAAGAATGAATAGAGGTAGGCAATGTTGACGCCCTTCTCAGTGAGCGGTGCCAATGCCTCGGCAGCACGACCTGGCTCGTCGTCGAGTTCAATGACATTCACGTCGATGAGGTTGACGGTCATTCCCGCATCGGAGAGGATGAGGTATGCCTTTTCGGGATTGTCGCAGATGATGCGATAGATGGCGTTGTCGGCGGTGTCGGCAACAGTGGAAGCAATGATTTGGATGCCTCCACCCTTCAACAGGTTGAGCACACGGTAGATGGTGCCCGACTTGTCTTCAAGAAATATAGAGAGTTGCTTCATGAAATGATTTACGAATTTAAAGATTTACGATTTACCGATTTTAGTTACGTGAACAATAACACACTACGTTGTACTTTGTTCTTTGTACAATGTACTTAGAACAGTTTTCTAAGGTCTTTCACGCGCACAGCCTTCTTCTCGTCGGAAACAGCAAGCGTTCCCTTAGGCACGAGCTTCACCTTTGGAGTGATGAGGATTTCGTCCTTGAGCTGACGGGTGATTTCGCGGGTGAGACTCTGGATATGCTGATAATCGTCGGTGAATTCCTTCACTTCCACTTCCACGGTCATGAAATCTCCCTGTGGCTCGATGGTTTCGAGGGTGATGAGGAAGTCGGTGGAGAGTTCCTTGAAATTCATCAGAATCTTCTCTATCTGGATAGGGAAGATGTTCACGCCCTTGAGGATGATCATATCGTCGGAGCGTCCACGCAGGCGGTCGATACGGACATGGGTACGTCCACAAGGACATTCGCCTGGAAGCAGACGGGTGAGGTCGCGGGTGCGATAGCGCAGCAACGGCATTGCCTCGCGGTTGATGGTGGTGATGACCAATTCACCGAATTCACCTGGTTTAGTAGGCTGGAGGGTGACAGGGTCGATGATTTCCACGATGAAATAATCCTCCCAGATGTGGTTTCCGTTCTGCTCAGGACATTCGAAAGCTACTCCAGGGCCCATCATCTCGGAAATGCCGTAGGAGTTGTATGCCTTCACGCCGAAGTTCTCTTCGATGCGGCGACGCTGTTCCTCGCTATGAGGTTCAGCACCGATGCAGAGCACACGCAGTTTTGTGTCCTTGCGTGGGTCCACACCTTGTTCACGCATCACGTCGTAAATGCGACTTGCATAAGAAGGAATGGCATGCACAACGGTAGTGCCAAAGTCTTTGATGAACTTGATTTGGCGAAGGGTGTTTCCTGCTGCCGCTGGTACTGTGAGCATACCCACGCGCTCAGCTCCATACTGGAAACCGAGTCCAGCGGTGAACATGCCATAGCCTGCGGAATTCTGGAACACATCCTCGGGACGGCATCCCACCATCCACAGACAGCGAGCCACAGCATTTGCCCACTCATTGAGGTCTTTCTGTGTGTGCGTCACAACGGTCGGATTACCTGTCGTACCACTGGAGGAATGCAAACGGACGCATTCCTTGAGAGGCACAGCAGTGAGTCCCCAAGGGTAATAATCACGTAGGTCGTCTTTCGTAGTGAAAGGCAATTTTTGCAAGTCGTCGAGCGACTTGATATCTTCGGGCTGAATGCCCATTTCCTTGAATTTGTCCTGATAGAAAGGAGCCTTCGCGCACTGGCGAACGGTTTTCTGCAAACGCTCCAACTGTAGCTTTCGCAGTTCCTCGCGTGGCATGGTCTCCAACTCAGGATTGAAATAATCTGAATAGGACATGGTTATAAGTTAAAAGTGAAAAGTTAAAAGTGAGAAATGAAAAGTGAAGAATGAAGAGTGAAGATAAGAACAAAGGACAAAGAACAAAGGACATGCCTGTACCTTGTAAATTGTACTTTGTACTTTTTGTAATTTTTCACTTTTCACTCTTCACTTTTCACTTAAATAAGATGGTTTTCTTGGAAAATCTGCATGCGCTCTTCGAGTTGTGCATACTGATGGTCCTCAATGAAGGAAGTGCAGACACGCAAGCCTTCTTGATGAGAGCCTGTGGTAATCAGGCAGATGGCACTCACGCCATAATACATCAGTTCGCGAGCCAATTCTCCACTGGTCATGCCTGGATAGCCTATCGTGAAATAGAAACCATCGGCAATGGGTTGGTCGAGGTCGCGGTCGTAAACAACATAGAAGTTGTGGCGGCAGAAGATATCTTTCAATTTACGTGCACGCTCTCCATACACCTTCACTTCATTGCGGAAATTGTACTCCTCGTCGCAGGCTGCACGCATCATGGCTGCCATAGCGTACTGAGCAGAATGACTGGTGCCAGAGGAAAGTGCATAAAGCATACGGGTGGAGAACACCAAACCGAACGGCAGACCCTCGTAGCGAGCTGAGAGGTCGTCGTAGTGGCGATGGAAAAGTTTGTCACTAATGCAAGTGACTCCGATGCGCTCACCTGCATAGCTGAACGCCTTGGAACCACTGATGAGCAATATGTAATTGTCCGTGTAGTGAGCCACCGTTGGCTGGAAAGGTGGCTGGAAAGGCTTACTGAAATCCTGACGGAAATCCATAGCGAAATAAGCCAGGTCTTCCATCACGATGGTGTCGTATTTCGTTGCCAAACTTCCGATGGTGCGCAGTTCCTCCTCGCTCAAACAAATCCATGCGGGATTGTTTGGATTGCTATAAAGGATAGCGCAAATGTTTCCCTCTGAAAGATAGCTTTCGAGTTTCGGACCCAGTTTCTCACCACGAAAATCATACACATCGAAGGTCTTGTATTTCACACCTTGCACCTGCAACTGCATCTTCTGAACAGGGAAACCTGGGTCGATGAAGAGCACGGTGTCCTTCTTCTTGTCTGCTTGAGAGCAAGTGAGGAACGAAGCGAAGGTGCCTTGCATACTTCCGCTCACAGGCACACAACCTTCGGGCTGAATATCCACGTTGATGAATGCCTTCACAAAACGGGACGCCTGTTTCTTCAGTTCGGGATAACCTTGGATGTCGGGATAACTGTGAGCTATTCCGTCCTGCAAGGCTTTTATCTGTGCATCCACTCCCACCTGAGCGGCAGGAAGTCCTGGAATACCCATTTCCATTTTGATAAACTCCACACCCGACTGCTTTTCAGCCATTGCCGCCACCTGCTTCACCTCACGGATGGTTGCTTTGGCAAAGTCCTGTATGCCGAGACTGTCGATTAATCCATCAACGATTTCTTTCTTGATTGGAGTGTTCATTAAATGATTGATCGTTTAAAGTTTAACGTTTAAAGTTTAACGAAGTTACACTTCACGCTTCACGTTCCTCCCTCCCCCTCGGGGGAGTCGGAGGGGGGCCTCCCTTTTCTACTTCTGCGCCTCTCGTCCCAATGCCAATGCCTTGATGTTGGCATCAACGATGGCGGTACCTTTTCTGCCGAATACGCGACGAATGGCATCTTCCAACTTATCGTATTCGATGCCTAAAGCCTTTTGGGCAGCACCCAAGAGAATCACATTCGCAGAACGAGGCACAGCGTTTTCCTTTGCCAACTGCTCGATGTCGATGACAATCACATTCTGAATCTTGTTCAAATCCTTCTTAATGACCTCGATGTCAGGATAATTGGGAATGTTGACAAATGGAGCGCTGGAAGTGATGATCCATCCGTTCTTGTTGAGATAAGGCAAATAGCGAAGCGCTTCCATGGGTTCCATGGAGATAATCACATCGGCACCACCCTTGGCAATGAGGTCGCTATTGATAGGCTTGTCGGATATACGCAGATTACTCTGCACGTCGCCTCCTCGCTGACTCATTCCGTGTACCTCAGCCTGCTTGATGTAGAGGTTCTCGTTCATGGCAGCCTCACCGATGATGGTTGCGATGGAAAGGATGCCTTGTCCTCCCACACCACACAAGATAATATCTGTTTTCATTGTTTTGCCTCCTTTTCTTTTTCTGCTTGTTCTTTAGCACGTTTTTCCTTCAAATGTCTCTGCAAGGTCTGCATGCACTCACGACGAGGAATAATCACACTCGTACCCTTGTAGTTAATCTCCTGACGGATCACGTTGGTAATCTCCTCCATATTCTTTGGAAGAGGCACCACCACATGCAAGTGTTCATCACTGAGTCCCAAGCCACGGCAGATGGCCTCGAACTTATTGGTTCCAGCAGAATCCTGTCCACCCGTCATACCCGTTGTCAAGTTATCACTGATAATCACGGTGATATTGGCATTTTCGTTGATGGCATCCAAGAGTCCAGTCATACCGCTGTGGGTGAAAGTAGAGTCACCGATGATGGCAACGGCAGGCCATTGTCCTGCATCGGCAGCACCCTTCGCCATCGTGATGCTCGCACCCATATCAACGCAGGAATGGATGGCACGATATGGAGGAAGGAAACCGAGTGTATAGCAACCTATATCGCCAAACACGCGAGGGTTCTCATATTCCTTCAACACTTCGTTCAAAGCGGCATACACGTCACGGTGTCCACAACCCATGCAGAGTGCTGGTGGACGAGGCACCACGTCCTCGCAAGGAGCAAAGCATTCATCGCTTTCAATGCCCAAAGCCTTCTTCACAATATCTGGAGTCAATTCGCCAGTGCGAGGCAGTTCACCCGTGAGTTTTCCCTGAATCCTTTCATTGTCCTCCACACCTCGGATGATGTCTTCGATGAAAGGCTGACCTTCCTCCACAACGAGGATTTTCTCACAAGCTGCCATCAAATCCCTGACGAGTTTCTTAGGCAATGGATATTGAGAAATCTTCAAGATAGGGAAAGGACATCCCTCGGGATAACACTCCATGACATAGTTGTATCCAATGCCACTGGCAATGATACCCAGCGACTTATCCTCTCCGTCGATGTATTTGTTATAAACGGAACGCACTGAGTCAGCCTCCAACTGTGCTTGTTGTGCAGTGACAATCACATTGCGCTTGCGAGCGTTGGCTGGCAGAAGTACCCAACTGCTTGCCACAGCATTGTAGTTCAATTCATTCTCCTGACGAGGTTCAGTAGCCACCTGCACCACAGCACGGCTATGAGCCATACGGGTGGTGACACGCATCAGCACAGGCAAGTGCTGCTGTTCCGAATACTCGAAAGCAACCGCCATCATATCGTAGGCTTCCTGCTGAGAACTTGGCTCAAAGGTAGGAATCATCGCAAACTTCCCATAGAAACGCGAGTCCTGCTCATCCTGCGAAGAGTGCATGGAAGGGTCGTCGGCAACAAGAACGATGACACCACCATTCACACCCGTCATACCAGAATTCACAAATGGGTCAGCACACACATTCAGTCCCACATGCTTCATGCACACCAAGGCACGTTTGCCCATGAACGACATACCCAGAGCAGCTTCCATTGCTGTCTTCTCGTTCGTACTCCAACGGCTATGAATGCCGCGTTCCTTCGCCAAGGCATTACCTTGGATAAATTCAGTGATCTCGGTGGAAGGAGTGCCAGGATAAGCATACACGCCCGACAAACCAGCGTGGATAGCTCCCAAGGCAATCGCCTCATCACCAAGCAAAAGTTTCTTTTCTGACATCTATAATATATTTTTATATGTGATTTGACTTCGTCAAGTTTCAGTTTGGCTGCGCCAAGTTTCAAGGCACTTCGTGCTGGTTTCAAGTTTCAGGTTTCAAGAATCCTTTTAAATCCTTTAAATCCTTGATTCACTTTTCACTTCTCACTTTTCACTCTTCATTCTACTCCCCTCGCCCTTTGGAGAGGGGTCGGGGGTGAGGCTTTTTCTCCTCCCCTCGGGGAGGTTGGGAGGGGGCTTTGGTGCCTCCCTTCAATCTCGATCCTCCAGCACTGGGAATTTCTTTCTGAAAGCCATGAGTTTTTCCATGTCGATGACTGCTGAAACAGCACATTCCTTGTCCACGCCACAGCTTTCCATTTCCTCGCCGTAAGGATTGATGATGGCAGATGCACCGCAGTATTGACAGTGAGGGTCCTCCCCCACCCGGTTCACACCCGCCACATAGCATTGGTTCTCAATGGCACGAGCCTTCAAGAGCGTGCTCCATGCCTTCACACGACTCTTTGGCCACGAAGCCACATAAAGAATCATGTCATAATCCTTGTGGTTTCTTGACCAAACGGGAAAACGTAAGTCATAGCACACCTCCAGCAAGATACGCACAGCCTTCCATTCCACCACCACACGCTCCTGCCCTGCAGTGAACTGCAAATGCTCCTTGCCGTATGTGAAGAGATGATGCTTGTCGTAAGCAGTCACCTCCCCATTGGGTTTCACGAAATAGAAACGATTGTAAAACCTGCCATCCTCTTCCGTTGCTACGCTTCCTGCCAAGGCAGCATCGAGCTCTCGAGCCTTCTTTTTCATCCATAGGAGCGAAGCACAGTCGTTTTCTGCAATGCCCTCAGGCTGAATCGCAAAACCCGTCGAAAACATCTCAGGCAGCACATAGAGGTCGGCTCGAGCCATGCTGTCGAGCCAAACATCCAAGTGCTGCCGATTCCGCTCAGGCTGAGCCCAAGCTATGTCCGACTGAAGAATCGCAATTTTCACGAATTCGTTTCCCTATATATTCCTATATATAATAAGGTGCATAATTCTAAACGAAAAAGCGCCTCATTTTATTGCATCATTGATAACATTCGAAGATTCTGTCCACGTGTCTCTGAGGCAATTTTGGTGTGATCCAGCTCACAATCGCCACAACGACGAATCCGCCCACCATGGCAATGGCACCGCAGTTGATAGGCGAAATAGGATTACCCAGAAGCATGTTCGCAACGGTGATGCCCACGCCCCAGATGAAGCATGCCCAAACACCCGCCTTCGTCACACCCTTCCAGTAGAGACCCAGCATGAATGGAGCCAAGAAAGCACCTGCCAAAGCACCCCACGAAATACCCATCAGCTGAGCGATGAACGTAGGAGGGTTCAAGGCAATCATCAACGAAATGACAATGAAGAACACAATCAGCACACGCATCACAATCACCTTGCGCTTCTCCACCTTTTGCGACACCTCGTCATCGATTTCTCCACTGTTCACCTCGCCTTCCAACGACTTCTTGTCTCTATAAATCAAGTCGAGCGTCATCGTACTACTCGAAGTGAGCACCAGCGAAGCCAAGGTGGACATCGATGCAGAAAGCACCAAGAGCACCACCAGCGCGATGAGAATATCAGGCAAGGACGAAAGCATACTTGGCACGATGGAGTCGAAATCGAGACGTCCGTTTGGCAGCGTTGGAGGCATACCGAAAAGACGTCCGAAACCACCCAAGAAATAACAGCCACCAGCCACGACGAAAGCAAAAATCGTGGAAATGATGGTTCCACGCTTGATGGCACTCTCGTCCGTGATGGAATAGAACTTACCCACCATCTGAGGCAGTCCCCAAGTACCCAAACTCGTCAAGACCACCACACCCAGCAAGTTCCAAGGGTCAGGGCCCCAGATGTCAGCCAACTGACCGTTCACGGCAGGGTTGTCATCAGCAGGAATGGCAGCCATCTGTTCCAGGGCAGAAGTCAGTCCACCCTTCTGAGCCAACACAGCTGCGATGATAGTCACGATACCAAAGAGCATGATCACACCCTGAATGAAGTCGTTCATCGCAGTGGCACGATAACCACCCAGTATCACATAAAGCGCAGTGAGGAACGCCATCAGAATCACACAGTATTCGTAAGGAATGCCGAAGCCCATTTCAAACAAGGTGGAGATACCCTTATACACACCCGCCGTGTAAGGAATCAGGAAGACGAAGGCGATGATGGAAGCCACCACACGCAGATTCTGAGAACGGAAACGAGTGCCGAAGAAGTCAGGCATGGTGCGCGACTCAATATGCTGCGTCATCAACTTCGTGCGGCGACCCAGCACCAACCAAGCCAAAAGCGAACCAATCACGGCATTGCCCACACCAATCCAAGTGGAGGACATACCGTATTTCCAACCAAACTGACCAGCATAACCCACGAACACCACAGCCGAGAAATAGCTCGTACCGTATGCAAAAGCAGAGAGCCAAGGCCCTACAGAACGTCCACCCAACACAAATCCATCCACACTATTGGCTTGCTTGCGCGACAACACGCCCACGCCCACCAACACAACAAGAAATATAACTGTTAATAATATCTTGACAAACATAAGCTTATAAATTAAAAATGAACAATGAAAAATTAAAAATGAAAGCATTAGCGTTAGCTTTAGCTACCATTTTGATGCCTTCCCTCCCCCTCGGGGGAGCTGGAGAGGGGCCTTTTTAGAACGCCACCTGCACCTGTGCTTGGAGCGTTCCGTAATTCTCTTGCTTTTCAGCGATGGAATAAGTGTATTGCAGTTGCAGACGGCAAGACTTATAGAACCAGTGCTGCAAGCCAGCAGTCAAGTTCGTCTGCTTGTAATCCATATCCGTGTTATAGTTGAAATAATCCACAGACCCAACCACATCCAATGCCTGGCAGACAGGCACACTGGCAGTACCGTAAGCACCAAAACTGTTCACGTCGCCATCTTTGCCACCCAGCACCTCGGCACGCACCGTGGCAGCACGGTTCTTCCAATAATCCACACCCTGCACGTGGCTCTTCCATTCGGCACCTGCCGACCAGCGGTTACGGGTGTAGTTCTCGCCCACCTTAATATTTGGGTTATAGACCGAAGAAGAAACGGCGTTGCCCTTACCCAACTGTCCAGACACCACCACGCGCCAATTCTCCACAGGACGGAAATCCAGTCGTCCAATCACATCCTTCTGGTTGTTTCTATCCTTGCGGTTGATGCCCTGACCGTTCATCAGCGCCAGCTCATAATAGAGATGGTTCTTGAAGAGGAAACCATAAAGCTCGATACCCAAGTCACGACCATAGTTCACACCATAAAGCGGGTCGGAGCCACAGCCCGACAAGAACGTCACACCCTGGGAGCAGACATTGACCAGTTCCAATTTCGTTGGCGAAAGCGGATTCTCCAACGTATAACTATTCTTGAACTGACCCACGCGCACTGTCATGGCGCGGTTGTTCGTCAGACGGTAATCCGTGTAAAACTCCTGAACCACACTCGAGAAATCGTACATGAACAAGAAGGACCAGCGATCCGTGATTTGAGCCTTCGCCCAAAGCAAGGTGCGCTTCAAGTCGATGAAGTTGGTGTAGTTCCCATCTTGGTGCTGCCAAGTGTAACCAGCTTGAGCATAACCATTCAAAGTAATTCTTTCCGAAAGGTTCTTCAACCAATCATGTTGGTCGGATTTTGATTTTTGTCCCTGTGCCCAAGCAGCAGTCGCCCCTGCGAAACACGCACAGAACAAGAAAGAGTAAATTTTTTTCATTTGTTTAAAACATTTTCAAATTGTGTTATTGATTTCTTGTACTACGATTTCGCTTGCAAATTTACAATAAATATTTCATTTCCCTGACATTATAACAGAAAAAAAGCTCCTTTTGCTTGCAAACAAGAAGAAGCATGGAAATAAGTGACACTTTTACCCTTTTCTTTCGTTTCAAAAAACAAGAGAAAACACCTGTTCGGGACAAGAAAGCTGTCTAAATATAGATTTTCGTCAGTTTCTTTTGGGAATTATCAGAAGTTCATGTGTGGATTGACTGAACCGCTCCTTTGAATTCAACTAGTTGCCGAGGGCTCGCCATCGAAACGGCGAGGGCTCGGCGTTGCGACAACGAGGGCTCGCCATCATTTCGTTGAAGGCTCGGCTTTTGACTTGCTCCGAGCTGATGCTTCGGTTGAATCGAGGAAATGGTTCTGCGCAATCGAAGAAACAGTTGTGTTCAATCAAAGAAACAGTTCTGTTCATTCCAAGGAATCGCTCTGCTTAATCTATGGATTATGAGATTTTTTTGCATTTTAGAAAAAAAGTGTTCCAAAAAGTTGACGGCACTCATTTTTTTTGTTTATATTTGCAGCATGATTAGTTTGGCAAGACATATAGAGATATTGCTCTTGGAGCACGACTGTGTCGTGATTCCTGGCTTCGGAGGCTTTATCACAAAGGCTGAAGAGGCTAAGTTCCTTGAGCATGAGTGGCAGATGATGCCACCTTTTAGAACCGTGAGATTCAATCAGGCACTTCAAGCTAACGATGGTTTGCTGGTGCAGTCGTACATGAACATCTATGACGCGTCTTTCCCTGCTGCCCAGAAGCAGATGCAGATGGAGATCGACGAGATGATGGACCAACTGAACCTCACGGGCGAGTACGTAATGGAGAACATAGGAACGCTTCGCATCGACATCAACCGTAACATTTCGCTGGAGACGGATGAGAGCGGTGTGAACACTCCTTGGTTCTATGGTCTTTCGTCCTTCGCCTTGGAGCCTGTGGATGCGATTGAGAAGCAACGCAAAATCTCTGCCGCTATCCAAGAGACTTCTGTTCTGCCGATCACGTCGGCTGGTGAGGACTCGGAGAAGAGTGAGACTGTCGTGGTGAAGTTCAACCGCCGCTGGATCGACATCGCTGTGTCTGCAGCCGCTGCCGTGATCCTGTTCTTCTTACTCTCCTATGAGTCGATGCCAAAGGGTTCGACGGACACGCTTGCAGCGAGTGCAGTGAACATCAGCGAAAACAGGTCGAGTCAGGAAGCTGAGGTTTCGAATGGGAAATTCACTTTGGTCTTGGCAAGCTATACCACCAAAGCCAATGGTGATGAATACATTCAGAAACTGGCGGAGAACGGCTTTAAGGAAGGTCGCTTCTTTGAAAGAGGTAAGATGACTCGTGTTCTTTATGGACACTATGCCACTGAGGAGGCTGCTGAAGCTGCTCTCAGCGATCTGTGCGAGAAGAGCAGGGAATTCAAACAGGCTTGGGTGCTGGAAGTGGATGAATAGGCCCTCCTCCGACTCCCCCGAGGGGGAGGGAAAAGTGAGAAGTGCATCAAGGATTTAAAGGATTTAAAAGGATTTTGGGGCGCTTCGCTTGAAATTGTATTTAGAATTATCATTTAGAATTTTAAAAATAATTTTACGTTTTAATTTTAAACTTCATTTCGAGCCGCAGGCGACCAAGAAAGTGAAAAAGCCTCACCCCCGCCCCCTCTCCAAAGGGCGAGGGGAGTAGAATGAAACTTGAAACTTCAGCTCGACGAAGTCAAACTTGAAACGACCTCTGGTCTTTTTAGCGAAACTATATATATAAAATGAAGCGAGTTAGATGTCCTAAATGCGACACGTATGTGGTTTTCGATGAAACGAAATACGCTGTTGGTCAGAATCTCGTTTTCGTTTGCCAACATTGCAAGAAAGAATTTGGCATCCGTATAGGAATGTCTAAACTAACTGGAATTCATAGCGAAAAAACTCTTGATGAACATGCCTACAGTCAGGATTACGGCAGTATCGTGGTGGTGGAAAATCAGTTTGCCTTCAAGCAGGTGATTCCTCTCGAACTGGGTGAGAATGAATTTGGCAGATACATCAAAGGAACTAACATCAATAAACCCATAGAAACCAGCGATCCCAGCATTGACACGTTCCATTGCGCCATTAAGGTGGAAAAGACGAAGAGGGGTGAGTTGCGCTATATCCTGCGAGATGCGCCAAGCGATACGGGTACGTTCTACATGAACAACATTCTGCGCGACAACGACAGAATCAGACTCGAAGATGGTGCCATCATCACAATAGGTGCAACAACGCTTATCTTAAGAAAAGCAGGGGACAAGGAAGAGTGAAAAAAGCCTCACCCCCGACCCCTCTCCAAAGGGCGAGGGGAGTGAAATGAAGAGCGAATCAAGGATTTAAGGGATTTAAAAGGATTCTTGAACCTTCAGCTCGACGAAGTCAAACCTGAAGAGTTTATCAAGGATTTAAAGGATTTAAGGGATTTGGGGCGCTTCGCTTGAAATTGTATTTAGAATTATCGTTTAGAATTTAAAAAAAATTTTTTACGTTACAATTTTAAACTTCATTTCGAGCTGGAGGCGACCAAGAAAGTGAAAGGTGAAAAGTGAAAAGTGAAAAATCAGGGATTTAAGGGATTTTAAAGGAACAACGGAAAAAACGGAAAAGAACGGAAAAACAGAAAAGAAAGTTTTTTTCATCCGATAATTTTCAAAATTTGGCTACACCGAGCTAAAGGTTCCGATTTTCCGAAATATTTCCGATTTTTCCGTTGTTAAAAGTGAAAAGTGAAAAATAAGCCTTTGACCTTTGGCTTTTGACCTTTGAACTTCGTTTCTGAGCGAAGTGATTTTTATGAAAGGAGGAAGATTCGTATGATTGACATTAAAACATTAACAGCTGAGGATGTAACCGCGAATACGTCGTACTTATCCTTTAAAGACAAGTACATTTACATTGACAACCTCGATTCGAAGGATGGTTTAGTGAAGGCGGTTGATTCTTTTTTCAATGCCAACTACAGTATCGTCATCACCGTAGTTCAGGGAAGTATGGACATCGTCGTGGATGGCACGCTCGTGAAGATGAAGCCGAACGACTACATCTCCATCATGCCTTGTACGACAGTGGAAATACAGGAGTCACGCGCCATTTTCTTTTGCCACATGGTGCAGGCAAGCCTGATGATGGATATTTACAACCACATCGGGTTCGAGACTTCTATCCGCCACAACAGTTTCTGTTTCCACTACCATCATTTCCTGCCTGAGCATATTGCTCGACTGAAGGAGGTTTACTTGCTTCAGAAGGCAGAGATGTTTAGACCTAACTACCTGATGAAGGAATTCGTGTTTCGTGCCCTCATCGTGGTGTACCTCACTTATCTCTATCACGTGAAATCCACCTTTGGCGAAATCATCCTGGGTAAGAACTCTCGCCAAAGGACGATGTTCAACCAGTTCCTTGATTTGCTCAACGACCACTACAACAAGGAGCGTTCCGTGCAGTTCTATGCGGGGAAGATTGGTATCACTTCGAAATACCTTTCTTCCATTACAACGGAATTTGCACAGCTTCCTGCTTCTAACGTGATTGACCAGTATGTCGTCTTTCGTATCAAGCTCCTACTCTATGATGGTACTATCAACATCAAGAGCATCAGCGAAAGTCTGAATTTCCCTACTCAATCTTTCTTTGGACGTTACTTCAAGCGCGTTACTGGCCTCTCGCCTCGTCAGTACATTGCCCAGAACAGCAAGTACTTGTTGGATGAAGATAGCGCTCAATTAGAAAAGAAAAAGGTTTGATTTTTCATTTTCTCATTCTCCAAAAAAATCTTTGAAACAATGAAAGAATTTGAATTTGGACCACTCAACCCATCGATTCTGCAAGCATATACTGCTTCAATATCGGATTACATATCTCTCTACGACAACAAAAACGGATTCAATCCCTTTAAGATGGTTGTGGGGAAAGTCTTACCATTCATCACGGAAAAGATGACCGTGTTTGCCATCGTTCGTGGACATGTGGAGATGGAAATCAATGGTCAAAAGGTGGGATTAAATCCGCTCAGTTACACATATATCATGCCTAAGTCGAAGGTGAGAATCGTGAGTTACACCTTGGATTTGCAGTATTTCATGTACATGTTCTATGACACGTTCCTCCAGGACCTTCATTATGACTTAGGACTCGGCTACAACAAATCTGTTCTTTCTTTTGCTTTCCATACGCATCAGCTTTCGCAAGAAGATTTTGATTATCGCCTGAATATTTATCGCCAAATCAAAGACGAGATTCTGCACCGCGGAAGCATACATAGGAAGCTGGCTGTGAGAAGCTGGGGCAATGTGATTCTCATCAATGACTTCCAGTTCTTCGACTATTTCGTGAACAGCAACAAGAAGAACATTTCTCGCCAATCCATCCAATTCCGCAATTTCATCGAATTGCTCAACGAGCATAGCATCAGAGAGCGTGAGGTGCAATTCTACGCCAAGAAATTGGGTATCACACCTAAGTATCTCTCTGCACTGTGCATTGCCTATAGCGGAAAGAATGCAAGTACGTGGATTGACGAATACGTGATTGTGCGTGCCAAGGAGTTGCTACGTGAGCAAAGATACAGTGTCCGCGAGGTGGGCGAAATACTGAATTTCCCTTCCCAGAGTTTCTTCGGACGCTATTTCAAGCGCAACATGGGCATTTCGCCAAAGGTATTTATGGAGACAAGCGTTTAGCAACGATAAGACTCTCCATTCGCAAACATTCAACGAGGTTGAAGTGACAAAGCAATACTTCAGCCTCGTTTTTTAGTAATAAGGAACACGAAATAACATACGAACAAACCAAGAACATCATGCATCGAACCAGGAAAAGCATTCGCTGCAAAACTGAAGGCATGAGAAATGTCGTCATTCGAGTATTTATCGCCACTGCATCCATTGCCATGATGGGTTGCGGCGGACATTCGGCATCTGACAGACTTTCGGCGGAATCCGATTCTGCCACTTTGGCCTCCCTCGAAGCACGAAAAGCAAGGGAAGAGAGGGACAGGGCATGGAGTCGGCAGTTGCATGAGAGATTGCAAACCATTGAGGAGAAAGCGAAAGCAGCCAACTTCAACACGGCTCTTTGTGTTTATGACCTCACGGACGACTCTTTGTTTTCTGCATTCAACGAACAGAAAACGATGATTCCCGCTTCGACCCACAAACTGCTCACTTCCATCACAGCACTCGACACGCTGGGCGAGAATGGCAAATTCCGAACGCATGCTTTCTACGAGGGTAGCATTGAGCAGGGTGTGCTGAAAGGGGATTTGTGTGTGGTGGGTGGATTCGACCCAGCTTTCAGTTACCAGGACCTTCAACGCTTGGCTAAAGCCGTGAAAAACTTGGGAATTCAAAGGATTGCGGGACATATCGTTGGCGACATCAGCATGAAAGACTCCCTGAGATTAGGCTATGGTTGGAGTTGGGATGATGTCCCCTCCCCTGTCACTCCTTGCCTTACTCCCCTGTTTTTCAATCATCAGCGTCCCATTGACGGAAGGATGAACATGATGATGAATGCCGATGCGTATTTCCTTCAGATGCTGCAAAAGGAACTCAAGGCTATCGGTGTGGAAAGCAAAGAAAAAGCCATCAAACTCAGTTCGTCTCCTTCCGACACTCGACTGAACAAAGCGTTTTTCACGGTCACTCATACTATCAAGGACATTCTGCCAACGCTTCTGCAGGAAAGCGACAACCTCTATGCCGAAGCACTTCTCTATCGTATGGCGGCAACGCAACACAACGCACATGCTACTGCCAAGGACGGCATTTCTCTCCTCTGGAACTTGCTTGATAAAGCGGGAATAGACAAAAAACGATTGCGCATCGTGGATGGTAGTGGCATGAGTCTTTATAACGGTTTCACCGCTGAAGCACAAGTCAAACTCCTGCGCTATGCCTATCAGAAGAAAAAGGGGATTTTCGATGTGCTTTATGCATCGCTTCCCGTGGCAGGCGAAAGCGGAACGATGATGGAAAGAATGAAAGAAGGAACGACTCACGGAAACGTACATGCCAAAACGGGTACTCACACGAATGCCTCCTGCCTCACAGGGTATGCCACTGCCTCGAATGGTCATCTGCTGGCTTTCTCCATTCTTTGTAATGGTACCACTAACCGCTATGGTTGTCGCCAGTTTCAGGATGAGATTTGTCAGGAACTCACAAAATAGACGGGCTTTTGCAAACTCCATTTTGCAGTTTTTATTTTTTTTCGCGATTCCGTGAATGCGAATGATAGTTTCTTTTTTCTTGCTCCGTCTTTAAGGCATCAACATGTAGAAAGATATTCTAACCCAATTAAAACAAATAATTATGGAAACGACAGCAACAAAAGAATTCACATTTAAAGGTTTAACCATCAATGGTATCTTGTTTATTTTCATCAACTTGGCTATCCATGCCATAGGATGTTGGCTCATCTTCTCGCCACTGGTATATGCATCACATTTCATCATAGGTGCCATCCTCAATGTCATAGCGCTGATCTGCTGGGGAGGCTTCGTGAAACTGGAACCAGGCGAAACGGCTGTGATGATGTTTTTTGGCAAATATCGAGGTACTTTCTCCAAGGCAGGTTTCTATTGGGTGAACCCATTCATCAACATTAAGAAACTCTCTCTTCGTGCTCGAAACCTCGACGCAGAACCTATCAAGGTGAACGACAAAACGGGTAATCCTGTGATGATAGGATTGGTACTGGTTTGGAAATTGAAAGACACCTACAAGGCAATGTTCGACGTGGACACACAAACCATGGCTGTGAATGGCAAGGATGCTTCAACGGCAGGAATGATGCAGGCATTGCAGCGATTCGTAAGCATTCAGGCGAATGCCGCACTTCGTCAGGTGGCAGGACAATATGCTTACGACAACGAGGAAGGAGACGAAATCACCCTCCGCGACGGAAGTGAGGAAATCAACAAGGAATTGGAACAGAAAATCGACGAGCGCCTGGCAATGGCAGGCATAGAAGTGGTGGAAGCACGCATCAACTACTTGGCATACGCACCAGAAATTGCAGCCGTCATGCTGCGTCGTCAGCAAGCATCTGCCATCATCGCTGCCCGTGAAAAGATTGTAAGTGGTGCTGTTTCGATGGTGAAGATGGCCCTCGACAAACTCAACGAGGACAAAATCGTCAATCTCGACGACGAAAAGAAAGCTTCGATGGTGAGCAACTTACTCGTTGTGCTTTGTGGTGATGAATCCGCACAACCTGTTGTTAATACGGGGAATAGTTAAATGAAGAATGTCGGCTTTGCCGAAATGAAGAATAAAGAATGTAGAATGAAGAATTGAAATTACATGAACAAAAATAGATTCTTCATTCTACATTCTTCATTCTTCATTTAATTACTTCATTCTTCATTTAAAATGGGAAGTTCATTCCTATATTCAAACAAGAGTTCGAAGCAAGAGGAATGCCTTGTTTCGACAAAGAGCCAAGTATGTGGTCCATGCCGAGGAAAAGATTGAAACCGTTAGGATGGAAATTGATGATCCAACCAAAATCGGCACCAAACGAACCAATACCCAGATTCATGCCTGCTGAGAAGATTTTGGCAGGAGCCACATTGGCTGACAAACGGAACTGAGTCCAACTGTAAGCACCCTGAAGGCGTGTGCTATTCAACAAACCAAATGTCAAATTGCGATAGACAGGAAGCGTGTATTCTGCACCCACATTGAAAGTGGCACCCAGGGCACGAGCACGCCCACCTTCGTTTCCATTATTCTGAAGCTCATACAGATAGCATAAATCATTCATCAAACGATCACCTTCGTTTTCGAAGCTGTTCTTTTCTTCGTCGTTCACATTGAATATATACTTGTCGGTGGTAAAAGTCTTTTCGCCATTCGTGGATGCCACCATATTGTTGTTCCACTTGATGAAACCCAAATCAAGCAGAGCAGCCGAAAAACGCCAATCATCATCTAGTTTGTATTCAGCTCCCAAATCAACTGCCAAACCGAATCCATTCATGCCGAACTTATCGTAATCAAGGTCGCTCACGTATGTGTGTGGCTGCTTCTCACCCTCAGCACCTCTCATTTTTGTTTCCGTTTTGTAAGTTAATCCCTTCACACTTGCCTGCACTTTGGCATCCGTGACAGCTGTCCAAGCATCCTCACCCAAGGCAAGTTGTGCCTTTTGGAATTCAGCATCCACATTGCCAGCACCAATCAGGATTTTCAGTTTTGCACCCACACGCAAATTCTCGTTAATACCGCGTGAATGTCCAAAAGCCAACTCCGTGTAAGCTTCAGCATGTGCCCTGAAATCGCTAATGTCATAGGTTTTATTCTCAATGCCCTGCTTAGCAAGACGAAGCAAAGCACCAGGCACATTCACATTCACATTGGCACGAGCACTCAATCCGATGGTGTTATAGCCACCGAATGCCTTGAATCCCACTCCCAACAATTGCAGATTCAAATCGGTGCGAATCCTGTTGTTGTCCTTGATTTTGCTGAGGAACTCATCAGTACTCACAGCAGGATTGAGGAAAGTGGTAGTCTTGCCATTCACATTGTAGAGAACATGCTTCAGGCCCAGGTTGCCTCTGACAGAAAAATCAACATTTCCGATTCCCACCATCGACACATAACTCTGTTCGTTACCAGCAGCAGGATTCATCTCATGGCGGAACAAATAGCCATCAGTGAAATAGCCAGAATAAGTGTGCTGCGCAGAAACCTCCGCTGTGGAACAAACCAATGCCCACGCCAGCACCAATACTATTTTATATTTGTTGTTCATACTTGTTTCAAGTTTCAAGTTTGGCTATTGCCAAGTTTCAGGTTTCAAGGCACTTCGTGCCAGTTTCAGGTTTCAGGTTTCAAGTTTCAAGTTTTTAATTCTTCATTTCACTCCCCTCGCCCTTTGGAGAGGGGTCGGGGGTGAGGCTTTAATTATTCACTTTTATAACTCATCCTCATAATACCCTGAAGCCTTCACTTTGGTATCGATGAGCGTGATTTTCATATCGGGACCCAAAGCCTTTCCATCTTTCGCATCGGCTCTTGCCTTCAGGATAATACCATCAATCTTTTTGATTTCACCCGTTACGACAGCATGGAAATCATGGCTGTTGGCATGGGCAGGAATCCGAGCGTCTTTTACTGTCACACCCTCAATCTTTTTTCCTTTCTTATCAATCGGGATGATGTCGCAAGTCACATCGACAGGTACCTCGGAATTCACCTTTGCCATTATATCCAAAGAGGTGATGGTCAACTTGTCCAAATCATCATCACTCCATCCATCAATCGTGTCAGTATAAACGAAGAATGAACCGTCCGACAATTGAAGCGGAGCAAAGAAGGTATAGGCACCTTCAACTTTGTCGTATTTGCCCAACTTGAAATTCGTCAGTTTTTGCTTCACTCCCGCATTCACCTCGATGTTGATAAAGTCAGGAACTTGCATACCGTTCTTGCCCTTACTCTTCAGAATGTCGGTGAAATTGGCAAACTCCTTGAATTCAGCATTTTCCCATCCCGTATAGTAAGTGGCAGGTTTCTGAGGAGAATAGCAAAAAGCGTTTTGTTCCTTTTCGGCAGCCACATCAAAAGTGAATGATTTCCCATCCACATTATCAGGCGAAGGAATCAATTCCGCATTGGCAGTCAGAACCACTCCCTGCTGAATAGGATTGGTCAGCGAGAGATAGATTTGCGGATTGACCAAACCTATTTGCGATTCACTATCACGGAAGAAATCAGGCAAGTCCGACAAATCGACAGGCGAAACGTTGATGTTGTCCACCTCATAATTCACCGTGCCCGAGAACGTTTTAATCACCACGTCATCCTTCATGTTTGCCATCAGGGTGTATCCCACTCCTTCCGTTTCATACAATTTGGTAGGATTAATCACCTCGACCAAATTGTGTGGATAAATGGTCACTATACCTGTGGCATAGCAGTCAAAATTGTAAGAGAACATTTGGTCTTTCAGCGTAGCATCCGAAACACTCACATCGATACCCTCGACAATGAATCTGAAGTTTCTTGGCTTTCCCTCTTCAAGTATCACGGTTTCGTTGAACGACAACAAACCTGTCTTGGGATTATACTCTCCCTCATGCTCAGTCAGTTTCAATCCCTTAGGCAGATGAAGCACCAAATTCTCGAAATCGTAGGTGTTCACAAATTGATCCAATCCGCTCACTGTCACCGACACATTCACTTCGAACGGTTCCGTTTCAATGGCATCGATATGCTCAATGGCAGCATCCACATTTGAAGCATGGAAATCCATATTCACCGTGTCACTCGTCACCTTACTGGCAATCAGTTTACGGTCGGTCTTGTAATGCTCCTTCGTCACCACATTCCAGTTAGGCAAATCCGCCTCCTTGAATTCATCGGTCACAGGCATGAAAGCTGTTGCCGTCACGTCCTTCAGTCTTGCGATACGGAAAGGATTGATATTCACGTTCGAGGACGAAAAACGTCCTTCCTTCACCACCGCATACTCCCCATTCACTCGTCGAATCTTTGCATCGGGTTCGCTATCATCTATATCGAGCACCCTCTCCAAGGTAATGGGACTCATGTTGATGGGAATGACCAAGTCTTTGGCTTGCACCCTCACGTTCGTGTCAATGTCCGACAAATCATAGTCGTTATTGAAGCAGGAACACAAACTCAAAACAGTCACTACGACAAATGTCGTAGATAACTTTCTTGTTTTATGCATCATAAAAGTAGTCACTAATTGTTAAACACAAACAAACATCTTTATTTATCGTGCAAAGATGAGCATTATTTTTGAATATTTCTTCATTTTCATCAAAAAAACAAGCATTGCAACTGAAAAGAAGCCAATAATTGTGAAAAAGCAGGTATCAAAAACAGAAAGCGGGATGCCACAAGAATACTTGTCATGGGAATTTTCATGCCCATTTATTTGTTAAAATAAAAATAAATATCTTAATTTGCAATCGATTTCATAACACCAGAGTTCATATCACCGGATTTCAAAAAGTCAAAAGCTGATAAGCTACCGAATGCTCCCAGCTCCAAAACAATAATTCTTTCATTGAAATTATCTTTCGTACCATGAAAAAATATACCTTCACTTGGGATCGACTGACCACATGGATTACAGTCATTCTTTCACTTGTCTGCCTGTTTCTCTTCTATGAGGGGTATCGCTTGTTTGCCTATGAGGAAGGAAGCAAAGGAATTGGTGTTTTCGTGATTTTCATGTCAGCTGCCATTCTTCTGGTGCCGATATTCTTCTGTCCTTTCTATGCCACAAAGAAGGAACAAACCATCACGATTCATTTTCTGGCGCATCGGAAGATTCTCAACCTGCAACAATTCGAGGTGGAACCACAACATCATTTCTCGATGAGCGGTTGGCTTAGGCTGTGCGCTTCGGGTGGCTACTTCGGCTACTGGGGCATTTGGCGCAGCAAAAACAATGAAAACATCGTTTCCTACCTCACGAACAGGAAAAGGGATGTCTATCTCCTTCGTCCTTCGTCGGGCAACCCTATCGTCATCAACTTACCACGAGAATGGGTGGAGTGAAAAGTGAAAGGTGAAAAGTAAAAAATAAGTATTTGACCTGAAACTTGAAACTTGGCGATAGCCAAACCTGAAACTTGAAACATATTTTTAATGATATGATTGACCAAATACTTCAATATAACCAGAGATTCGTAGAAGAACGTTATTACGAGAAATACATCACGGACAAGTATCCTGACAAGAAGCTTGCGGTTCTTTCTTGCATGGATACCCGTCTCACGGAACTTCTTCCCGCAGCACTTGGACTGAAAAATGGTGATGCCAAAATCATTAAGAATGCTGGTGGACTGGTCATTTCGCCTTTCGATTCTGCCATGCGTTCCCTGCTTGTGGCGGTCTATGAACTGGGAGTCAATGAAATAATGGTTATTGCTCACACCACTTGTGGAGCTTGCCACATGTCGTTCCGTGAATTCGAAGGACACATGCGGGAACGGGGTATCACCGACGAGACGTTCGACACCATCAAGCGGTGTGGCATCGACCTCGACCACTGGCTTGAAGGGTTCCACGATGCTGAGGAGAGTGTCAAAAAAACGGTTGATACGGTACGCAACCATCCTCTCATGCCTCGCGATGTCATCACCCGTGGCTTCATCATCGATTCTGTGACAGGAAAATTGGAAGAGATTGGAGAGTAAAAGCCTCACCCCCGCCCTCTCTCCAAAGGGAGAGGGGAGTAGAATGAAACCTGAAACTTGAAACGGCGCTTGCGCCCTGAAACTTAATACGTTAACTTAAAATAGTTCCAATGGGATGGCATTGCCCATTGTTTCGTAACCAAATGCATTGAAGTGCAGCCAGTCGTTTTCGAAAAGGAAACGTTCTTGCATCACTTCTGGGTCATCAGGGTTGCGAACCGCTGCATCGAAGTCTATCACTCCATCAAGCATCGTCGTGGTCCGAATCCACTGATTCAGATAATTGCGTCCCTCTAACCGTGTAGGATTCTCATAAAAACTCTTCTTGAAAGGGGTGATGGTAGCTCCAAACACTTTGATGCCTTGCTGATGGGCTTGGTTGATGATTTTCTCATACACTTCAATGATGGCTTTTGCCGTTTCCACTCCATTGCGTGAGCTACCCAAATCGTTCACTGCCTCGAAAAGAATAATGTATTTCACTCCTTCCTGCCCGAACAAATCGCGCTGATAACGACTGGAGCCTGTTGGACCCAATCCGCCCCGCAACACACAGTTACCACCTATTCCCATGTTGAGCACACCAATGTTTCGTGTTGCCTTATTGGCGAGCAATCTACGTGACAGCACATCTGCCCATCGATTCTGCTGGTTGGTGGTGGAGCCTCGTCCGTCAGTGATTGAATTGCCAAGAATGGCAACTGCTCCAGCCTTTTTAGGAGCCATCACTTCGAGTGCCAAGATAGAATACCAATGGTCGGTCTTGATGGCATTCGTGAAATCCGTCGTGTTTCCTTCCTTTAGATAAGAAGTGGTACGTGAACCTGGATGCCCACTGACACTCGTGGAGGATGCCTCTCCATAATGAATGGTGATTGCCACATTCTCTCGAGGTCCTATCTTCAAGCGAACGGGGTCACTCACTGCTGTGGCTCCTGCAGCCATTGTTACCGATGGTTTTCCATTGAATGTCAAACTGACTGTGGTTGATTCATCTATCTCGCTACTGCTGCCCGAGGTTTTTGCAATAGCCAGTTCCACAGCACGTATTTCCGTTGCCTCCTTACTGAATTCGTTGGTGAGTTTCAGTCGCACTTGCTTGCCACCTATCGACACTTGCACTATCTCTCGCAACGAATTGTTTGCAAGACCAGGTGCTGGTGGATTGTTGTGAGGTTCAACTAATTGCGGAGCTGTACCCCAAGTTCCCACCCAGTGCTTCTGAGCATAGGAAACGGTAACAAACATGACCAAGATGGCAAAAGCGAATCCTCGTAATACGACGTTTTTCTGAACTGTTTTTTTCATAACAAATATAAATTGTAGGAGACGTTAAAAATGTGTTCTTAATATTGGTAAAATTCATGCAAAATTATTGATTGTGTACGAAGATTCCTAATTTTAAACAAAAAAAATACCAAACAAACACATTTTCACAAAGATTATCACTAATTTTGCCCTTTAAATCAGAAATTAATCTAAAACTATTTATTCAATGAAAACAAAAAACCGATTGTTCAGCAAGCGCCTGATAGCTATCATGTTGACTGCATTCATGGCAACTACAGCTGCCTTTGCAGCACAGAGAACCCTCGAAGAGATGAAGTCGATTGCTTACGCCGCCTTCAATCTCGACAACACCCAGACTGTCCCTTTCCAAGTTCCGCTGCTTGACGTGAAGTGCAAATCATCCGACTTGTTAGATGCCTCTCTCTTCAAGAACGACGAGGAAGCATTCTTCATCTTCGCCTTCACCAATGGTGCTCCTGGCTATGTGATTGTTTCTGCCGACACACGTCTGCCCGAGGTAATTGCTTACTCTGCTTCTTCCCGTTTCGATGGCAACAAAATGCCTGAACCCATGAAAGCATTTTTGCAGACCTATGTGGAGAAGATGAACAACACGCCTAAAAACTTCGTTGCCAAAAGAAGAGCCCCAGGCAGATTCTTTGCCAACGCTGCCACACTCACTTCCGTGGAACCGCTTTTGGGTGATATTGCCTTCAACCAACGTGAACCCTATAATAATGCTTGCCCTGTCTATAATGGAGAAAGATGCGTGACTGGATGCGTTGCCACTGCTATGGCACAGATCATGAAATACCACAAGTGGCCTACAGAAATGAAAGGCAATAACATCAGCTATACCACAGATGAAAATGGTATCCCTGTAATATGGGACCCGTCTTCCACCACTTTCGACTGGACCAAGATAAAGGATACCTATACAAGTTATATTGCTCCATACACTGCCAACGAAACAGTGATCAACTCTACTTATATGCGTTTAGAAGATGTTGTCTTTGAGAGAAAAGGCGTCATAAAATTTACAAATTTTATCAACATCTCTGGTGAAACGCTTACTGGCATTATGCAATTCATTCTTACGGATAACAATGGAGTATTTATGCGTCCTGTACCTACTAAAGATGATTTTTATAACTTGCCAAACTACGCGGGATGGAGTTATAATGAAATTTGGGATCCTTCACTTCCTGCCAACATTAGTGACGGCAACTATCGCCTCTACATTGGCATCCAAAAGGACGGCACCTCCCAGTGGTCCTACACAAAACAGTACAAAAACGGCAACCTGCAGGAGTTCTATCTCTCCGTCACTAAGACAGGCAGCTTCTTCACCATCGAAGGTTCCGACTATATTTACCCTTGCGGCTATAATGATGATGAAGCAGCCGAGGTGGCTAAGCTTCACGCTGCTTGCGGGGCAGCCGTCGAGATGGACTACGGAACAGACGCCAGCGGTGCTTATAACGGTTCTATTGCACCAGCTCTCATCAACTACTTCTCCTACGACAAGGGCATCAAAACACTTAGTCCGTCATCCTTCCAAACAGCTGACGAATGGCACGCTCGCATCCAGCAAGAATTGCAAGCCAGTCGTCCTCTCATCGTGTCAGGCAGAGCTGAAAATAATACTGGTCATTCATACATCATCGACGGTTATCGTTACGATGGTTCCGAACCATATTATCACATCAACTGGGGATGGGGTGGTTCCGACAACTCCTATTTCCTCATCGACAACATGCGTCCTTCCGAAGCAGGTACAGGTGGATACACCGACAATTATTCCTACAGATACTCTCTCCTCTTCGGCATACAGCCCGAAAACAAAATCCTCGGCGATGTGGATATGAGTGGAGAAGTCAACATTACCGACGTTGTGGCGCTTGTTAATTATATCCTCAGCAACGACAGCTCTTCCAGTGCCATCAGCACTGGCGACATGGACGGCAACGGCACAATCGACATCACCGACGTCGTGGCATTGGTCAACCTCATCTTGAGTAACTAAGCATAAAAAAACATAGTATTTCTGAAGAAATTATTCTAATTATTCTAATTTCTTTCCGAAAAAGTTAAACCACAGATTCAACGTCCATCCGATGAATCTGTGGTTTTTTATAAAATCCTTAAGGTAGGTTCGAAAAATTATGTCGGATTGATTTTTGAATTGATTTGATTGGATTTTTGTCAGTTTTTGAGGGCGCATAGAAAGCTATGTAACCGAGAAAAGTGGCAAAAAGACTTCAAATCAAACAAAAAGCAACCGAAATAAAATATTACAAATTGGTAGTGAACTAAAAACAGAATTTTTAGAACCTACCTAAATCATTGTCGTTCTTATTTCACCGAGTACTTTTTACCCCTCCAAATATAAACGCCCTTGCCGGTAGGCTTATCTGCGAGTTTCAAACCCTGCAACGTGTACCAAGCATCATCAGTCTTCGGATTCACAGCATCCACAGCAACATCCTCAATTCCCGTCACATCTATCGCAGCCTTAATGTCCGTCACACGTGTCTCAGCTGCATACAGCGCTTCCACATCCTCGGCTGTCAATGCACGTTGATGAACAAACAACTCATCGACAGACATATCTGCCGTGCCATAGCCATTACCCTTGCCGATGCTGAGATACTGCGAAGCCGTCAGGAAGTCGAGCACCTTCTGGTAGTCGAAATTGGCTGCACGAGTACCTTCCGTAGATGCAAACGAAACCACTCGCTTAGTCTTATTGATATAGATTTTCACACCCTCAGCCTTGTCAATCGTAATCGTCACGAATTTCCATTCGCCCACCTCGAGCGTGTTGCGCTCCGTCGTTGGATAATTGATGGCGAAGGTATCCACACCATTGGTGAAGCCCAGATAAGTATTGCCCGTGAACGACAGGTTGTTCTGGGTAGTGGTGTATGCAGGATTGCTATTGACGAATGAGAAGATCGTTCCCCATCGGTCAGCATCGTTGCGCTTCACCCAGAAACTGATGCTCATGCCCTCCAAGTCCGTCAGTCCGTAAAGCGGATTGTTCATGCGTGCCAATCCACCCGACTTGGCAGCCTCCGTTCCGCCCGTCACCTTCAGCACCTGTCCAAAGCGAGCAATGTCCTTGTTCAGCACAGGCGACACTCCACTCGATTGACGAGCCAACATAGCTCTGTCCTCAGCATTCAGGTAATTGCAAATCGGCGTTTCATCAAACTCATAGTAAGCCAGCAAACCCGTTGCATAGTCGCCTTCCACCTGCGTTGCAGCCTGAGCACGAATATTGTACGTCTCATCATAGTAGTAATTGCCTGAAGCAATGTGGTGCGTCAATGTCAAGTTCGTAACAGTATCAGCAGGATTGTATTTACCCTCGTTGCTGATGACCGTTGGTTCCGACGAAACCCACGAATCCGTCGTGCCATAGTAATTCGTATAGTTGAAGTCGAGGTGTGTATTTGCCGCTCCACTCTTCACGTGTGCCGTCGCATTCTTCACCGTGTAAGTGATAGCCGACTGAGGCTCCATCTTCCATCCCCAAGCCGTAACACCCGTAGTAGCAAGACCCGTGAACGCGATAGCACGATAGTTCCTGCCATCCACCGTCTGCTGACAAATCACGCCGAAGTAAGTCACGCCACCAATCTTCACGTTGGCATAGCCCGTACCCTCAATCAACGACCAAGCACCGGTCCTGTCGCCCGAGATGGTTCCGTTCTCATTCAAGGTCACGTTCACCACATCGGCACACTCAAACTGCTCATTGTTCAACTTATATTTGTGCAGCACAAACTGATAATCGCCAGGGATTTCATCCTTGCTGTACTTGCATCCAGCAGCAATGCTATCGTCCGTGAGCGTTTCCCCATCGAATTCGAAAGGCGCCACGCAAAGCCAACCATGCTGATTCAGGAACATCTGATGCACACGGTTCTGGAATCCCTCGTTACCCGTGTTGAAACGAGTGTGATAGATCAAGAAACTGCGTCCCTTGCTATCCACGAACGCCGAATTGTGCCCTTGTGCCACTTCTGCCACCGTCTGATAAGCCAGTCCGTTGAATGCCGACATCAACAGGTTTCCCTTCATCGATGTATCGTTCGTACCGTAGTTCATCTCGTAGCGGTTGTAGATGGCAGTCTGTCCCTTCGCATCCACGTAAGGACCTTCTATCTTCTCCGAACGGAAACTGCGCATCACGTAACCCTCCTTTGCCGAGAGTCCGCCATTCGTCATGAAGAGATAGTAGTGCTTGCTAATGTGCTGGATGTAACTACCCTCGCCCGACGAGTAATACCCTCCAGCAATGCGGATGCCGTAGTAAGGGTCGCTCGTGGCACGATCGTTGCCATCAGCCTTGTAGGAATAAGTGGTTGTGTAGTCGCGGAGACCATTCTTGTTGTTCAACTTAATCAACCAGATGCCACCGCTCCAAGAACCATACGACATCCAGAGCTGCCCTTCCTCATCGTAGAGCACACATGGGTCGATATTGTTAGGCCAGTAGTCGCCCCATCTCCTGTCACGGTTGTAGCGTGCAGGCAGAGAGGACTGCGTACCAATCACGAGCTCCAAGTCCGTCTTCTTCCAGTTGATGCTTGCATCCGTACCGTTGTAGAAGCCCGAATAGGTCACGGGTCCCTGATACACGTAAGGACCTTCAATGTTGTCGGCAGTCAGCAACACAATCACACTGCTCCAGGCATCACCGTTCAGACTCAGGTACTGGCACCATTTCTTCATGTCCTTGTTCCAAATCACGTCGGGAGCCCACATCATGCCTGCCACCGTCGTGCCGTGTGCCGTCATCCATGCCTTCGCATCGAAATTGCCAAACGTCACTTCTGTTTCCACACCGTTCTTCAGCACCGTCACCTTCTTCGTTTGGTTCGTCACGAAAGCATCCTCAAAACTTGCCGTCACCACCTTGCCACTACTGTTCACCACACCAAACAGTCCGCTATTGTTCACGCCCGACCAGTTCATCAAGTCCGTCGTTCTCGCAATAGCATTGTGCGAACCAAAGATATAGTAGCTGCCCGTACCCGTATCCACGATGGAAGGGTCGTGCACACTCACTCGACTATGGCTTTTGTTTCTACTCAGTTGAGCCATTTCCGCAGCTGTCACTGCGGTCTGTGCCTGCATGGGAAGTGATAACATGGAAGCACAAAAACATGAAATCAGCAAAGAAAAAGGTTTCATACAATTAGTTAATGAAATACGATACTCTCACTTGCACCAGCCAGAGGGAATCGTTGTGTTGAACAATATACTTAGTGCAAAGTTATACGATTTAGGATGAAAAAACAAAAAAATAGAAGGAAAAAAATTAAATGAAGAACCTTTCACTTACTTGGTCGCCTCCGGCTCGAAATGAAGTTTAAAATTAAAACGTAAAATTTATTTTAAAAATTCTAAATGATAATTCTAAATATAATTTCAAGCGAAGCGCCCCAAATCCTCTTAAATCCTTGATTGGCTACGCCGAGCTAAAGGTTCATTTTTCACTTTTCACCTTTCACTTTCTTGGTCGTCTCCAGCTCGAAATGAAGTTTAAAATTAAAACGTAAAATTTATTTTAAAAATTCTTCTATGTTGCTATCCAAATAATTGGACAATATTTATTGTTTATTAACTGTTTATTATTAGTCACTTAGCATGAAATCCGATAGTACGATGACTTTTGAAGAAGACGCAGACATCTGCCCAACGCCTT
>JAEEGK010000938.1_pt1 | contig 72988 bp, 67 predicted proteins | sample 8958771 | NCBI WGS metagenome assembly JAEEGK01 (sample SAMN16246547, study PRJNA631951) | gut metagenome | biome: gut microbiome; feature: rumen; material: SC-attached | host: Bos | place: Iran: Karaj | collected 2018-10
TCATGCAAGTTTTAACCTGCAAACCGCCTTATTTTTTATCAGTTATTATCTTGTTAATCTGCTAAAACTAGAACTGTTTTTTAAATTCAGAAAGAACTTCTGCAGTCTGTCTTTCTGCGTTTATATCGTGCAGCTTACCTTTTTCGCGATAGAAAGAAATAAGGGGTTCTGTCTGTTCGCGATAAACTTCCATACGATGTGTAATAGATTCCGGTTTGTCATCGTCGCGCTGGAAAAGTTCTCCGCCGCATTTGTCGCAAATACCTTCTACCTTTGGCTTAACGCTTACAATATTGTAGTTTTCACCACATTTTTTGCAAACGCGGCGTGTACTTAAACGTCCTACAACAACTTCATCTGCGATTGTAAAGTTTACAACTGTTACATCAGGACAGAATGTTTCAAGTGCTTCAGCCTGAGGAATTGTGCGCGGAAATCCGTCAAGGATAAAACCATTTTTGCAGTCAGCTTCGGCAAGACGTTCTTTTACAAGAGCGCAGGTAATATCATCGCTTACCAAAGAACCTGAATCGATGATTGCCTTTACCTTTACTCCAAGCGGTGTCTGATTCTTAATAGCAGCACGGAAAATATCACCGGTTGAAATGTGCGGGATTTTGTAGTCTTCAGCAACTTTTACAGCTAATGAGCCTTTACCTGCTCCCGGTGGTCCTAAAAAAATAAAATTCATAATGCCATCTCCTTTTTTATTTTTTGCGGAATAAATCCGCAGCATTTCAAAACTATTGAATAAATCTTTGTGGAGGCGTAACAACCCAGATTGCTTCCAGCGGAACCTGACCTACATTGTAAATTACATGCGGAGCTCCTGCAGAAAAAGAAACGCTGTCGCCTTCGTTAAGTTCATAAATCAAATTTTCATAGTGAACTTCTGCTTTTCCTTTTAAGATAAAACCGAATTCACGTCCTAAATGTCCGTAAGAGCCTTTATGTGTGTGCGATGCTATAGGCACATTTAATATAAAAGCTTCAAATGCATGCTGTCCGTCGCGTTCTTCCGGGCTGGAAAGTTCTTCAAAAGAAATTTCTTCTTCCGAAATTCTTCGGCCTTCGTTTCTACGGATAATCTGAACCGGGCGTTCCCTTCGGTATTCTTCAAAAAGAAATTCAAGGTTAATATCCAGAACAGCGGCAAGGCTTAAAAGCGTATCAATTGCAGGCGATACCCTGTTGCGTTCAATCTGCGAAACAAGGCTTTCGCTTACGCCTGCCTTTTCTGCTACGGTCTTTAGAGTATAGCCTTTTCTTTCACGAACTGCACGTAGTTTTTCACCAAAGTGGTAAGGCACTTTTTTGGGCTTTTTGTCTTCTTCAGTTTGCTGCGCTGCCATTCTGCTTTTTCTCCCTGTTTTGTTCCATAACAAATTGCATTAAATAATCTTCCAGCGTTTTATGCGGGCCTTCAAGATGCATACGGTTTCTTGTTCGCGCGTTATCGCGGCGAATTGTATACATTGTATAGAAATCTCTGTAGTCAAGATTTGCATCAATTTTTATAGGTTCGCCAAGGAAGTCTGAAACTTCATCGCGGCCTATTGCTGAAATTCCTTTGTTTTTTAGAATTCCACGCAAGGTTTTTATCTGCTCATAAGAAATTCCAAAAAGGAATTCTTCCATTGCCTGTGAAATTTCCTGATTGCCAAGCCGCTCTTTTATGAACTTAATCCACGTATTGTCCATTTGAATGGACATAAGTAAAAGTTCACTTGTTCCCATCATTGTACCAAAAGCCGGGGCAAGTTTTCTACGTGCCGTCCATACTGCCTGTAAGACCGGTGCAATTTCGCTCATTGTCTGGTCATTGCGGTGTTCCCACAAAAGTAAAAGCGATTCGCACAAATCCTGCCGGAATTCCATCGGGAACGATGTATCGCGGATTAAGTCCAGAAAGACGTCTTCGGCTAAAAGCATGAACATCATTGAAACTGTTTCAGATTGAAATTCATTTGCCACGCTGTTAAGGATTGGCGTTCGCTTTGCAAGTTTTGTAAGCGAAGAAAAGGTATGAATTTTTGCGATTAAAAAGCCTTTTCCCAAGGTTGCCTTAGAAGGAAGATGCAGTGACTGGTCGCCTTCATTGTGGTTTTCTATCAACGATTTTATGAGGCTTTGCGGCGTTCGTAAATCTGCCGTAAGTTCGTGGCGTTCAAGAAGCGATGGAAGATTGCTTATGCTTTCTACAAGGTGTTCAAGGTGTGTTATTCGTTCCCGAATTTTTGCGCACCTTGGTTTGTCTGTTGGTTCTAGAGTTGTAAAAAGATTATCAATCATTGCACGTTGTTTTGGTGTAAATACTACGATACTGGTAACAGGTCCAGAATGAGATATTGGCGCTGCATCCGCCAGAAAGTCATGGACGTTAAGAGAGTCGTATTCGATTTTGTTATTATTTTTTTTATGTTGTATCACAAAGAAAAGTATATCATACTTAGAATTAAATTAAAACAGCTTATTTTTTAATTATTTTATATTTGCAGGCCGATAAATGAAGTATGAAAAAAGCGTTCTCGATTTTATTTGTTTCATTTACGTTATGTTTTCTGGCATCTGCACAGGTAACTACAGAAAATTCAGGCTCTTCGTCTTTGAATGGGGCTCAGAAAAACTCTGTACCGAACCGGCTTTTGATTACTCCGCAGGATATACGCCTTATTCCGGACGGCGGTAATTTTTCTTCAGCAAGAGGCTATCATCTTTATGTAAAAAAGCATGAAGGTTTGGAATCAATTTTGCTTACAGAAACAACAAAAGATCCTGAAGGTAAGGAAGACAGTTATGCATACCGCGCAGCGGAATGGAACGCAGTAAATGGCGATGAAATCCGCTATCTTGATGGAAAACCGCTTGTTTCAAACTATTCAAAATATTCGCTTGTTGATTCTTCTGTCGAAAATCTGGAAGGGTTTGGAGAATGTTTTCATATTTACATTCCGTCAGAAATTATTTACGGCTACCCGTGGACTCGTAACGGAAGTGTAAAGATTGGACGCGGTACATTTATAAATATCCGTGCATTCCAGAAAAAATATGCAGATTATTCGGGGGATTATTATGATAACCCGTACATGTTTGACTTGGGAACTGCGCCAAAAAAAGAAAAACCAGCTGTTGAAGATAAAATTGAAGAGCCGGAACGGGTTGTTGAAAAAGAAGAACCGATAGAGGAAGTTGAAGAAGTGCCTGCTTTAACTGATGATTATAATCCTGTAGCGGCTGAAAAATTTGATGAAATAGGTGAAACGTTAATATATTCAAAAGGACCTGAAACTTTAGTTGAAGATATAATGAAACTTTTTGATTCGATTCCTGAGAATAAAAATGTTGATGTTGTTTTTGCAATCGATGCAACGGGAAGTATGCATGATGATATAGATAAACTTCGCAAGGAACTTGTTCCGAATCTTCTTGAAAAATTTAAAAAATTCAGCAGTGTTCGTCTGGGACTTGTCCTTTATAGGGATTATCAGGACGGATGGTACTATAGAGGACTTCCGATAAAATTCTTTGACTTTACAGAAAGTACATCTGCTTTTCTTGCTAATTTGAAGAGTTTTAGAATTTACGGAACTGAAGGAGGAGATATTCCTGAAGCTGTTTATGAAGCAATGTATGCATCGATTGAATTTTATAAGTGGCGGGAAGATGCTGTAAGAAAAGTTATTCTTATTGGTGATGCAGAACCTCATCCGCGGCCGCGCGGGAAAATAAAAATAACAAAAGAACTTGTTCTTAACCGTTCAAAAGCAAAAGATATTACGGTTAATGCAATAATTTTGCCTGATGAAAAATCCCGTCGCGGCCGCTGAAAGATTATAAAATAAAAAGAACCGTTCCTAATAAGCGCCGAAAAATGGCATGGTGAAAACCCCATGCTTTAGTGCCGCACTGTAAAAAAAATGGCGGGATTTGCATTCATGAATGCAAATCCCGCCATCTGTCTTATTTAGGTTTAATATTATTTAGTTTCCATGCGTGAAACAACCATTGTACATGCGGCATCGCCTGTAATATTTACAACCGTTCTTCCCATATCAAAAATACGGTCAATTCCGGCTACAAGTGCAATACCTTCTGTTGGAAGACCAACGCTCTGTAAAACCATTGCGAGCATAATCATTCCGGCCCCAGGAACTCCTGCTGTACCGATTGAAGCAAGTGTTGCAGTAAGAATTACAACCAGCTGCTGGCTTAAAGATAAGGAAATTCCGTAGCAGCTTGCAATAAAGATTGTGCAGACTCCCTGATAAATTGCGGTTCCGTCCATATTGATTGTTGCTCCAAGAGGAAGAACAAAACTTGCAATTTCTTTTTTTGCACCCATTTTTTCAGTACATTCCATATTAAGCGGTAAGGTTCCTACAGATGATGCACTTGAGAAAGCCATAACAATTGCAGGCATCATATTCTTAAAGAATGCAAACGGGCTTAACTGTGCAAAAACTTTTACAGAAGCCGAATAGATAATCAAAGTATGAAGAATGTAGCCGATGTAAGCTACAAGAAGAACCATTGCCATGCTTCCAAGTACGCTTGGCCCGTTCTTTGCAATTACAGGAACAATCAGACAGAAAACGCCAAGAGGACTTAATTTAATGATAAGCCCCATAATCTGCATTGAGACTTCGTTAAAACTGTGAATTACATCAGCGGCAACTTTGCCTTTTTCTCCTGCAAGGATAATTCCAAATCCGAAGAACAGAGCAATTACAATAATCTGAAGCATTATTGCTCCGCTCATTGGTTCAATAATATTTTTTGGGAAAATATTTATAATTGTTTCAATAAAGCTTGGTGCAGCTTTTGCTGTGTATTTTAGATTTGTTGTAGAAATCTGGATAAAGAAACCTTTGAAAAGATTTGCAAGAGCAAGACCTACAATAACGGCAACGGCAGTTGTACAGATGTAATAAAGGATTGTCCTTACGCCAATGCTGCCTACTTTTTTTATATCTCCAAGTGAAATGACACCGGAAATAATAGAAAAAAGTACAATCGGAACTACGATGAACTTAATAAGGTTAAGAAATAAAGTTCCAAAAGGTTTTATGTACTTTTCTGCGGCTTCAACATGTCCTATAAACGCAAAACCAACGATGATACCTGCTATAAGCCCGATAAAAATCCACGAGGCCAAAGACAGCTTTTTCTTTTCTCCCATAGCAAACTCCTTTTACACAAAACTTGAAAAATTATTCTATATTTTACAATCACTTGTATATTTATGCAAGTTTTTAATTGACGGGTTTTAATTGCATGATTGTATCTTTTGTGAGATTTTGTGTGTTCCTGGTGGGAAGAATAATGGAAGTTCAGCAGTTTTGCAGATTAAAAATAACTTGAAAATTTTAGCTATGACAGCTATATTCTATGATATAATATGCTGGTATTGTTCTGTCCTGAATAATACGTGGCTCTTTTTAAAACAAGGGATGTACATGGATTTTAATGCAAAAGAAAGGGAAAACGAAACCCCTGTTTTTTCTAAATTAGTTCAGCCTTTAAGACTTGGAATTGACGTAGGTTCAACTACTGTAAAGGTTGTAATTTTAGCTGATGATGACAAAATTCTATATAGCGCATATGAAAGGCATCGTGCAGATATAAGAAATACGATTATTTCTGTAGTAACTGAAGCTTTAAACACTGTTTCTCCTATGGTAGAAGCAGGAGAAAATCAGACAATAAGCGCAAAAGTTACCGGTTCCGGCGGACTTTCTGTTTCTCAGTGGCTTAATATTCCGTTTATTCAGGAAGTTATTGCTGCTACAACTGCGGTTAAAAAACTTATTCCGCAGACTGATGTTGTAATAGAATTAGGCGGAGAAGACGCCAAAATTACTTATTTTGATAACGGCGTTGAGCAGCGTATGAACGGTACCTGTGCCGGCGGAACCGGTGCATTTATTGACCAGATGGCTGCTTTGCTTGAAACCGATGCCGCAGGACTTAATGAACTTGCTGCAGGGGCTTCCACGATTTATCCGATCGCGGCGCGCTGTGGTGTTTTTGCCAAAACTGACGTTCAGCCTCTTATCAATGAAGGCGCGCGCCGCGAGGATATTGCGGCTTCAATATATCAGGCTGTTGTAAACCAGACAATTTCTGGGCTTGCATGTGGTAAACCAATCCGTGGAAACGTAGCATTCCTTGGCGGTCCGCTGCATTTTATGGATCAGCTGCGTGAGCGTTTTATCGTTACACTAAAACTTACAGGCGATGCAATTATTGTTCCTGATAATTCCCAGCTTTTTGTTGCCGCCGGTTCTGCATATGCTGCTGAGCGTCTGCCAAATGCGTTGTCTGGTGAAAAACCGAAGGATTTTCCAACAATTAAGGAATTCCGCGATAATCTGAAAAATCTTGTAGGGGCTGAACTTAGCGAAGTTCAGAGGCTTGAACCTCTTTTTACAAGTCAGGAAGAACTTGATAAATTCAGCGAACGGCATTCGCAGGAAAAAGCCGCCCGTGCTGATCTTAGTACGGCAAAAGGTCCTGTTTTTCTTGGACTTGATGCGGGCTCTACAACTACAAAAGCAACCCTTATAAATCAAAAAGGCGAAATCCTTTGGGATTTTTATGATGTAAATGCAGGAAATCCTGTTGACCTTGCAGTCCGCATCTTAAAGGATTTATATAGAAGACTTCCTAAAGATGTTTATATAGCACGGGCGGTTTCTACCGGTTATGGCGAAGCCCTTTTTCAGGCAGCTCTTAATGTAGATGCCGGTGAAGTAGAAACGATTACACATTACAGGGCTGCTGATTTCTTTGTTCCTGGCGTTGAATTCCTTTTGGATATCGGCGGACAGGATATGAAATGTCTTCGCATGAAAGACGGAGCAATCGTTTCAATTCAGCTGAACGAAGCATGCTCTGCCGGCTGCGGAAGCTTCCTGGATAATTTTGCCCACACAATGGGCATGAATATTGAACAGTTCAGTAAACTTGCACTCCTTGCAGAGCATCCTGTTGATTTGGGCAGCCGCTGTACTGTATTTATGAACAGCCGCGTAAAGCAGGCTCAGAAAGAAGGTGCTTCTGTTGCAGATATTTCTGCAGGTCTTTCTTATTCAGTAATTAAAAATGCCTTGTTTAAGGTTATAAAATTACGCAAGGCAAGTGATATCGGTACAAAAGTTGTTGTTCAGGGCGGAACATTTAAGAATATGGCTGTTCTGCGCGCTTTTGAAAAAATTGCAAAGGTTGAAGTTTTCCGTCCTGATGTTGCAGGACTTATGGGAGCTTACGGTTCTGCATTGATTGCGCTTGATCAGTGGCGTGACTTAACGGCACCAAAACCAGGCGAACCGGCCGGAACTGTACACGAAGTCCGTTCCGGACTTGCAACACTTGAGCAGCTTGATTCGTTCCGTGTAGATTTGGAACTTCGCCGCTGCGGTAAATGCCAGAATAACTGTCTTCTTACTATAAACACGTTCTCTACAGATTCTGCTGCAGGTGATAATTCTACCGGCGGCGAAGCCAGCGGAAGGGCGGTTCGCCGTTTTGTTACAGGTAACCGCTGTGAGCGTGGTGCGGAAATCGGCGGTTCGGTAGTTGATGCTACAAATCATAAGAATAAGGCCGAAGCATACCGCGATGATATTCATGAACTTCCAAATCTGTTTGACTGGAAATATAAGCGGCTTTTCAATACCTATGTTCCGCTTTCTCCGGATAAGGCACCTTTGGGGGATGTTGGAATTCCGCGTGTACTTAATATGTATGAAAACTATCCTTTGTGGTTTACTTTCTTTACAGAATTAGGTTTCCGCGTAAGGCTTTCTCCTCGTTCTACAAGAGCAGTTTACGAAAAAGGTCTTGAATCAATTCCTTCGGAATCAGTATGTTACCCTGGAAAAATTTCTCACGGCCATGTTGAATCGCTTTTAAAGCAGGGAATAAAGTTCATTTTCTATCCTTGTGCACCTTATGAAAAGCAGGAAGATTCCGGGGCAGGAAATCACTATAACTGTCCGATTGTTACAAGTTATCCAGAAGTTCTGCGCAATAATATAGATGCTTTGCGTCAGGATTCTAATATTCTTTATATGAATCCGTTCCTGCCGATCTACGACAAGGAACGTCTTGCAGAACGTCTTTATGAAGAAATGCATCCGCATTTTCCTTCATTAACGCGTTCGCAAATTGATAACGCCGTTGAAAAAGCATGGAAAGAACAGGAAAAATTCAGGCTTGATACACAGCTTCAGGGTGAAGCAGCTATTGAACAGCTGATTCGTACCGGGGCATCGGGTATTGTTTTGTCTGGTCGTCCGTATCATCTTGATCCTGAAATTAACCATGGAATTCCTGAAATGATACACAGTCTTGGTCTTGCAGTCTTTACAGAAGACAGTGTTGCTCATTTAGGTTCCATTGAACGGCCTTTAAGAATTGTTGATCAGTGGACTTACCATAACCGCTTGTACAGGGCTGCAGCATTTGTTTCAAAAATGCCGAATATGGAACTTGTTCAGATTACAAGTTTTGGCTGCGGACTTGATGCAGTAACTGCCGATCAGGTAGATGAAATTATGAAGGCCAACGGCCGCATGTACACGCTTATAAAAATTGATGAAGGTTCAAATCTTGGAGCTGTACGCATAAGAATCCGCAGTTTGATTGCAGCTGTTCGCGAACGCGAGAGAAGCCACAAAAAGCCTGTTATAAAATCTTCTGCATATCAGCGCAAGATTTTTACAAAAGACATGAAGTATACTCATACAATTTTGTGTCCGCAGCTTTCGCCGATTCACATGCGCTTAATTCAGAAGGCGTTCCAGTATAACGGCTACAATTTTGTTTTAATGGATGCTGTTGATCCTAAAGCGGTTGAAGCAGGACTTCGCTTTGTAAACAATGATGCATGTTATCCTTCTATCCTTGTAGCAGGACAGATGATTGCTGCCCTTGAATCAGGAAAGTATGATTTAGACCATACAAGTTTGATTATTACTCAGACAGGCGGCGGATGCCGTGCAACAAATTACATAGGATTTATCCGCCGAGCTTTAAATGATGCAGGCTGGTCAAATATCCCGGTTCTTTCGTTAAGTGCCCAGGGATTTGAAAAAAATCCTGGCTTTAAGATTACTCCTAAACTTTTGCACCGTTCGATGATGGCTCTTATGATAGGTGATGTGCTTATGCGTGTGCTTTACCGCACAAGACCTTATGAAGCGGTTCCTGGTTCTGCAAACAAACTTTACGAAAAATGGAATGCGATTGCAGAAAAAACACTGAAATCAAACTCTATAGGAAAATATCATCGTCTTTTGAAGCATATTATAAAGGATTTTGATAACCTTGAACTGCTTCCTGTTAAAAAGCCGCGTGTCGGCGTAGTCGGTGAAATCCTTGTAAAATTCCATCCGACAGCAAACAATAATCTTGTTGATACAATAGAAGCTGAAGGTGCTGAATGTGTAATGCCTGATCTGGCAGACTTTTTATTCTATTCATTCAGTAACGGAATTTTCCGCCATGAAAAACTTGCGTTCCCTAAGAAAACTGAAGCTATGGCAAAATTCCTTGTATGGTTCCTGGAACTTTACCGCAAAGATATGAAGCGTTATCTGCGTAAGAGCCGCCGTTTTGAGCCGCCTTCCTCAATTTATGAATTGATGAAAGGCGTTGATGACATTGTTCAGCTTGGTAACATTACAGGCGAAGGCTGGTTCTTAACTGCAGAAATGGTTGAACTTATTCATGCAGGAGTTCCAAGTATTGCCTGTGTTCAGCCGTTTGCCTGTCTGCCTAACCATGTAACCGGTAAGGGAATGATAAAGGAACTTCGCCGACGCTTCCCTGGTTCTAATATCAGTGCGATTGATTATGATCCTGGTTCCAGCGAAGTTAACCAGCTTAACCGCTTAAAACTTATGCTTTCTAATGCGCCGGTCGGAAAACATCCTGATGAAAATGATGCAGGAATGGTTCTTACAAAAACTGGCTGGGTAAAACCGAAAATCTGCTATGCTGAAGGCGGTGCAGGTTTTATAGATACAGATCCTGTTGATACAAACATGATTCCTATGTCTGCGGAAGTAAATGTACCGGAAGTTGTAAAATAAGGGACAGCCGGGTAATCAGGAAATTTGGGCTGATTTAAAATTTATGCAGCCTGAAACCTGAGAACCCCTGCTGATTCGGGAGGAAAAATGAAACGGTTTTCAAAATTTCTTATAATTGCTTTTCTGCTTCCTGCTGTTTCGCTTTTTGCCGAATACAACCGTTTTAATGTTCCTGATTCTGCTGAAATCCGAAAGGATTTGGTTGATACCTGGTTTACCGAGCCGATTGAATTAATCCGATTGCGGAATCCTGAAATACGTACTAATTCTATCGGACAGAGATTTCAGGTTCGGTGCGAAGAAAGCGAGGATTTTTTTTCTATATTTGTTTCTCCTGAAACAGAAATCCCGATTGATGTTTATACGGATTCCGGCGTAAATACCATAACAAAGACTGAATATCCTATTGATATCTGCGGCAGCTGGGTTCTTGTAAGAAACAAATCAGACGGAAGTCCTATACGGATACGCTATTATTTTTCTGCGGACAGCGATGTTTACATTCAGCTGACACCTTTTTCACGGTATACGCTTGCGGATATGGTTATATTTAAAAACTATGCTTCCAGAGGGCTTCAGCTTGGACTTCCATTTGAAAGGTTTTATTCATCTTCTTTTGAACAGCTTTATAAGTGGACTTCATCAATCCTTCCGTGGAACTATGTAACAATAAATACAAGCCTTTACCATTCAAATTTGCAGATGATTCAGGTAATCCGCGAAAATCTTCCTTCAATTGTATATACGGATGATGCAATTTATGATGAAGCAGGCCGCCCGATTTATCTTTCTACAGGTAAGCCGCGTAAAGTATCTGAAGAAAACCGTAAAAAACTTACATTGAATGAAGCTGGCTTTGTAAAATGGGTTGTAGACGGACTTATTTATCCTATAACCGGAAGCTATACGTTCAGAGATCCTCTTCTTGTACCAACAGTTGAATTTAAACCGGTTGGTTTTCAGGGGATTATAGACAGTGTTTATGATTTGTCTTTTTCTTTGAACTGGACAAGAAACCTTGCGGCAGCTTCTCTTTCTGTTTTTGCGAATAAAAAATATCTTTATTCAGAATCTGGAGTTGACGTAACTAATGAACCGTTCTGTGCAGAATTGATTGACGGAAAGATTGTAAATAATGCAGGTTACATAAAAGATACTGGCTATGAAGCCGGAAAATTAAAAGCGATTTTATACGTACTTGCTGCAACAAATCCTTCGTTCTGCTATTTGTCTGCAATCCGCAGTAATTCGCAGACAACGCCAGAAGTTCGGCCGTTTAATCATTGTGCCGTTCTTTTCCCGTATTTTGATTCAAACGGGCGTTTTGACTGCGTTGTTTTTGCAAACGGTACAGAAGTTTCGCTTTCATACTTTTTACAGCGATATAAAAATGACTTTATTCATTTAACAAGAATAGAAACTGAAGACAGATTTTTTCCTCAGACAGCTGCTGAATAATTTTTTTCACCAGAATGGCTTTCTTTGCGGACGGGCTTTCGTTGCCTGAGTCTTTTCTTGCGATTCTATAACTAGGTGTAATCTTTTCGACAAGGCGCTGCAATACAAACATAGCGTAACTTTTTTCTCTTTTTTTCGTTATAATTTATAATGATGATGAAAAATAGTACAAATAAGAAAATTTTTAGAAAAACTTACAGGGAATTACGCCCTGTTATTGCTGCCTCGTTTTTGATTATAAGTGTTTTTTCTCAGTTGACTGCAGCGCCTGCAAAAACTGAAAACACTCTTTTTGCAGAAATTTCTTCTGCTTATGAAAGCGGTTTTTATCCTGGAGTTGTAAAATATGCAGGAAGTTTTAAAAAACAGTTTTCTCATTCAGCTTTAACCCCAAAAGTTATGCTTTATGAAGGAGAAAGTCTTTTTAGAATTTCCAGACTGGATGAAGCGACTGTTGTTTTAAAAAAAGTTCTTGATTATGACGATTCAGATAAACTTTTAAAATTAAAGGCAAACTACTGGCTTGGCAGAACTTCTTTTGAACAGAAAGATTATTCTTCTGCTGCAAGATTTTTTTATGATTCTGCAGAAAAATCTAAGTCATTTGAAACTGAAAAAGATGTTTACAATTCTTCAATTTATTACGGGGCAAAATCTTTTGCTGAGCTTAAAAACTATTCTGAAGCGGAAAAACTTTTAGAATATGTTGTGGCAAACGGCAACAATTTTACGCATAGTGAATATGAAGACTCTGTTCTGCTTTTATTTGCTTCATACGAATCTTCTAAAGATTTTAAAAAGACTCAGGCACTTTATAAAAAATTGCCGCAGGATTTTTTTAGTGCTCAGGCAAAACACAAAATAATGTTTTATTATGCTGATGCGCTTAATTCACTTGGAAATTATACGGAAGCCTACGGTATTTATGAAAATCTTATAGAAAATGCTGAGGCTCCGCTTGCTTTTCAGTCTTTGCAAAGAGCATATCTGATTTCTGTAAAATATAGGGAAGAACTTAAAAAAGAGCCTTCAAAAGTTCTTGTTTCTGCAAAAGAAAAATTTTCAGGTTATTCTGATTTTAATTATACTGACTTTATAGACGATTTTTATCTTCGCCTTGGAATTGATTTTTATAATTCAGGAAACTATCAGGATTCTTCTGCCTGTCTGAAAGAAATTTCCAAAGAAGCATCTTCTTATATTGCGGGCGTAAAAGACCTTTATCAGGCACAGCTGATTGTTGCAGATGGTTTTGGTCCTGTACAAACCCGTGCATCGGAAGCAGAAAACTTTTTACTTTCAAAACTGAATTCTGTTAAGGATAAAGATATTAAGGATTCTTATTGCAAGCAGCTTGCAAGATTTGCAGGACTTCAGGAAAAATGGCAGGACTGCATAGGATACGTTTCTAAGGTTACAGTACCCGATTCTGCCTGTCTTTACTGGAAGGCGTTTGCAGAACAGAATTCCGATAAATTTGAGCAGGCGCAGAAAACTCTTGAAACTTCTGTTAACGGAAGTCCTGTATGGGAAAATTCTTCTGAAAGTGAATGCCTTTATGCAGTTGTGCTTGCGCAGAACGGGAAGAACAGGGAAGCGTGCCGCATTTTTTCTTCCCTTGAAAAACAGGAAAAATTAAATGAAAAAATGCGGCTTAATTATATCCGCGCGCTTATAGAATGTTCTGATAATGACGAAGCCTTAAAAATTGCAGGACGCGTTACAAGCCCTGTAGCAGTTTATTACAAGGCTCTGGCAAATTTCAATTTGAAAAACTGGAAGGAAAGTAAGGAACTTTTCCAAAACTATCTTGATTCATCTGATTCAGCAAGTTCTGCGAATTCAGATAATGCAAATCAGCGGGCTTTTGCATTGTTTTATCTTGGCTTTGCACAGTTCAGGCTTTCAGAATTTAATGAGGCTTTTGAAAATCTTTTTGACTTTGCCGGAAGCAATCCAAAAAGTTCACTTGCATGGTATGCTTATTTTACAAGTGCAAGTGCCGCTGTTTATGCCGGAGATTTTTTTAAGGCACAGAAAGCTTCCGAAGCTGGTCTTTCAGCCGCAGATACAGTGCAAAAAAAACAGGAATCTGTAATGCAGTGTGCTTCAGTTTATTCTGATTCAGGTGAAGGTGAAAAAGCCGAGAAACTATTGCAGCCTTATTTTAAGCAGAATAATCATTTTGGAAATCAATGTGGTTTTGCTTTGGCTCAGGTATATGAACGGCAGGAAAAAATAAAAGAAGCTGATTCTGTCTATGCAACACTTTCGTCACGTAAAAACAATGCAACCCTTGCAGAAGAAGCTTTGTATCGCCGCGGAGAGCTTTATTATTCGGTAAATGACTATAAAACTTCATCGCAGCGGTTTTCTGATTATCTTTCCCGGTATTCGTCCGGAAAATTTAGTGATGGTGCCATGTATTATAAGGCTGAATGCCTCAGACAGATGAATCAGGGTGATAAAGCAGCGCTGCAATATGAGCTTTTGCTGAATTCTATACCGAAGACAACTTACAGATATCCTGCCATGAAAAATCTCTGCATTTTATACCGGGATTCAGGTAATTATGAAGAAAGTCTTTCTTATGCACAGAAAATGCTTTCTGAATTTCCTGCTCAGGCAAAAGAAGAAAAAATTGACATTCAGGAAAAAGAACTTTTAAAACTTGTAAAAGGCACTGATTCAAGAATTGTAGCAAAGCTTTCGGAATATGAAAAAAACGGTGGTCTGAAAACTGAAAGCGGCAGAATCGCTGGTACAGAACTTGCCGCTTTATATGCAGAAAAAGAAGAGACTTTTGAACAGGCTGCAGCTCTTGCAAAACAGATTCTGCCGCTTCAAAAAAAGAATCTTAATGCAGAATGTGGTTTTGCGGCGGAAAACGCATTCCTTCTTGCTAAACACGAGCGCACAAATCAGAAAAACAAGGAAAGTGCTGATTTGTACCTTGAAGCTGCCGAGTATTTTAGAATGAGCGGAAAAAATCCGGAAGCGGCCAGTTCTTTGTACGGCGCAATAGAAGCTTTTGATGCAAGCGGAAATTACGGCGATGCAAAAGAAACGGCAGATTTACTTGAAAAACTTTATCCGGAAAGCCGGCAGAATATTGCGGCGAAAAGGATAATAAACCGTATGGAATAAAACGGATAAAAATTAAACGTAAAACAGGAATATATAGAAATAGAAACGATATATAACAATTGAACAGAGGAATTATGAAAAGATTTAGAAAGATTTTTAATAAAAAAACAGCAGCTTTTAGATTTGTACCGGTTACAATGGCAGTTTTATGCGTGCCCGTTTTTTTGCAGGCAGAAGAAATTGCATTGCCGGATGTTACGACAGTTATTTCCGGAAATGAAGTTCAGGTAGGCAAAGATGCAATGCCAGATTTTTCAAAAATAATTCCGGATGAAGAAACTTCTGTTCCGGAACTTATAAAACTTCCGGAAATAGAAATTGTAGAAGAGGATGCACTTACAAAGCCTGTAAAGAACGAAAGCGCAAAAAAAGAAAAAGATTTGTTTGTAGAAGGCAAGGTTGGCGGCGGATACCATGGATTTTTTACCGGAAGTTTTGATATTTTCCGGCAGACAGAAAAAAATCCGTTCCAGTTGAGTTTTTCGCACGAAAGTTCTGAAGGCTATGGAAAAAAATCAGCTTCTGACGGCTACTTTGACAGCGAAACAAAAATTTCTGGCGAAAAAACTTTTTCTATACAGGATACGGCATGGAATTTTTCTGCATTTTACGAAAAAAATGAAAACGGACTTCAGTCAAATTCTTCTGCATTGAACGACCTTAAACAGCAGGATACTGGCGGAAAATTCTTTATAACTTTAAATCCTACAGAAAAACTAACGCTGGAAATTGGAAGCGGCATAGATTTTTATTCCCGTTATGGAAGCAAAAAGGAAGTTTCCCTTGTGCAGAATTATGAAAAAGAAGCCTTTGTGCTTGGAATTTCGCCTTGGGTAAACGCATGCTGGAGCTTTGATTCATTTAAGCTGGAAATTTTGGGAGATTATTTTCAGCAGAATAATCTGAAAGAAAAAGAATATATAGCATTTGCAGATTTAGATGAACAGGCTACGTACAGGGCAAAACTTGGAGCCAGATTTATCTGGTCAAATGATGTTTTTACTTTGTTTGAAGAGGTTCATGCGGTATTAGGAAATAAGCTTGGCGATAACCGTTCAATCATAACTCCATTTACGGCAGGCCTTGATATAAATGCGGAACCTGATTTTTTAGGCGGCACATTTTTGTTTAATATAAAGGGCGGACTTGATTCTTATCAGAGTAAGTATTCAGAGCTTGAAAAACTATATAAATTTTCAGTTCTTGGTTTCTTCCCTGAAGAAACAACTGAGTGGTATGTGGATTCGAATTTAACATTGCCGCTTGGCGAAAAACTTTCTGCAAAAGGTTCTGCAGAATATAGAAAAACAGTTTATGAAAATGGAATCTGGCAGCCTGATTATGGCACTTCTTTAGCTTCTGCGTTGTACGGATATACAATGGCCGAGCGCGAAATGTTCAAGTCTACAGCGGGATTGTCTTACAAAGCCGGTGATTATTCACTTTCTGCTCAGTGGCAGAAACAGTGGAAAGATATTCCGGTTCTTGAATGTGAAAATCTAATAGAAGTTTCTTTAGAAATTCAGCCTGAAGATTTAAAATATGGAGCTGTATTTACTGCCGGTTTTGAAGCAGGGAAAGATTCTGATAAAACTCCTTTAATAGGCGGAAACGGATTTATCCGCTTAACTCCGGCATTGCGTCTTGCATTAGAGGCTGATGATCTTATAAAACTTGTAAGCCGTGAAAAACGGACTTACGCTGGCGAATATTGTTCACGGGGTGGAAGCGCAGCCCTGCTTGTAAAATTTAATTTTTAGACCAAAGGATTTTTGGAGGTATAGATGTTAGGACTTATAAAATCTGGCGGACCTTTAATGGTTGCAATTTTTATCTGTGCTGTTATAGCGACTTTTATAATTATTGAAAGATTTTATTACTTTGTTTCAATAAAAAAACGGGATGCAGAACTTTCCCGGTTCCTTGAAGATGATTTGCAGAAAAAAGATTTTCAGAAGGCAGAAACAGACTGTATTGCTGCCGGCACTCCAACTGCAAAGGTAATAAAAAAGGCTTTGGACTGCCGCCGCTGGGAAGAAAATGATATGAAGGAAGCTGTCGCGGCGGAAATGGATAGTGTTGTTCCTCAACTGGAACATTATCTGACACCTCTTGGAACTATAGCAAATATTTCTACCTTGCTTGGCCTTTTAGGAACTGTAACAGGTAATATAAAGGCTTTCGGTGTATTGAGTGCCGGCGGTTCTATGGGAGATCCTGCCGCTCTTGCCGGAGCGATTGCAGAAGCCCTTCTTACTACAGCCGCTGGTCTCTGCGTTTCAATACCTGCATTTATTTTCCATAATTATTTTGTTTCAAGAGTTAACCGCAGAATTGCCGAAATGGAATCTATGGTAACTTCTGCCTTGCTCCGTATGACCGGAAGGATTTTGTAAATGAAAATAAAACGATGGGAAACCCCAAAAGCCAATGTCGATCTTATTCCTATGATAGACATTGTATTTCAGCTTATTCTGTTTTTTCTGGTTTCTACAACTTTTGCAATTCTGCCCGGAATAAATGTTAATTTACCGCAAAGCTCTACGGCAAAAGGCGCGCCTACCGCAGGAATTACAATTACGGCAAAAAGCGATGGTATTCTGTATTTTAACGATGTACAGGTAAACTCAGAAAGCCTTGGTACTTATCTTGCAGATTTTGATACACAGGGAAAGCCAAAAGAAGAATATCCTGTAACGCTTGAAGCTGACAGTGAAGTAACAAACGGAATGGTAGTAAGTATTTTTGATGTTTTACGAAAAAATGGTTTTTCTGCCGTAAACTTAAGGACAACGAACAAATGAATCCGATAAGGCAGTTTGCAGACTATCTTTTTATAATATATGAAGATGACTTCCCGGATGAAAAAAGCCGTAAAATAGGTTTTTCTTTTACGGCACTTTTCTGCATTGTTTTTGCAGTTCTTTCCTTCTTTATAGTTATAAAACCAAAAGAGCCAGAATACAAAGAAATAAAAATAACTCTTGCATCTCCTGAACCGGAAAAACTACAGGCACGGGATGCGGGCAAGACTGCGGCGGTTGAAAATTCCCTTTCTACTGCACAGGCAGTGCAAACCGTAAAGAAGGAACCGGAGCAACCTGCTCAAAAATCGCAGCCAGCTCAACCGCCGCAGAGCGCAAAAACTGCTCAATCAGTTAAGCCTGCAAAACCGCAGCGGCAGTACAAAATTGAAAAGCAGCCGAACTTTGTCAAAAGTCCCGAACAGCTTATGGCTGAACAACTCAGTTCCGGCAAGTCCGGTAACAAAAGTCAGGAATGGAAAGAAGAGGTTTTTAATAAATCTGCAAATACTGTGAGTACGACACCAGAAAGTTCTGCAATTCCAAAAAATAAGCAATTATCTGATTCGGAAAGTACGATAGGTACTGCCGGAACTGCTTCTGGTGCAGGCTCAGAAAACCCAAATGCCGTTGTTTCTTCTTCAACTTCAAGAAGTAACGGAACAGAAGACATTACCAACGGCGTAAAACAATCTCTTGAAAATATAGGAAGTGCAAAACCTGTCCCTTATTCTGGAGCTTCATCGGGAAATATAGCTACAACTTCGGTCATAAATTCTTATATATCTGAGTCCTCAGGGCTTTCCATTCAAATGGAAGGTGGAAGATTCCGCCGCCTTTTAGAGCCTGAAAGACCTGTAATAAATATTTCTGAAGAAAATGCAAAACTTATAGAGACTTCGTTTAATTTAAAAATCCGCTTTAAGGTTTTGAGCGATGGCAGCGTTCTTCTTTCAGGGATTCAAATTCCTTCTTCAAGTTTGCCGCAAAGCGTTCAGTTAGAAATTAAAAGACAGATTGCAACATGGCGCTTTGCCCAGGATCCTTCAGAAAGTACAGCTGTTTTTGATTTTTCCATAATCAAAAAATAACCAGCTTGTTTATGTCTGGCGAGTTCAGGAGCCTGCTATTTCAAAAGCTTACGGCTTTGGATGCTTGCAGGCTAGAAAAGTGTCCGAATAGAAACTTATGAAACTAAATAAAAACTCTTCTCGACAGATATACCTAAAGTGTTATATAATAAAAGAATGAGAGATTTTGAAGTTGTAGCTTTTGACATTGATGGTACTTTGTATCCGTCCTGGCGGCTTAACTTAATAATTATCCCTTATGTGCTTTTTCATCTGAAGTTTTTTATTCATTTCAGCAGGGCACGTAAGATAATGCACCGTACGGCACCTCTCTCAGATTTTTTTGAATATCAGGCCAGACTTCTTGCTGAAGAAATGAATTTGACCAGCGTAGAAGCCAAGGCGAAAATGGAAAAGTATATTTACAACGGGCTGCGGCCTTTTTTTAAGTGGGTTCCGTCTTTTAAAGGTGTTTATGAAACATTTAAAAAGTTAAGGGAAGCCGGTTACAGGCTTGCAATGCTTTCTGATTTTCCGCCTGAACAAAAAGGTAAAATTTGGGGCTTAAAAGATTTTTGCGAACTTGTTCTTGGAACAGAGTCGATTGGAGCTTTAAAGCCTTCAAAATATCCTTTTGGAATTATGAGCATGGCCTTGAATGTTGCTCCGGAAAAAATTCTGTATGTTGGCAACAGTCTTAAATATGATGTGCGCGGAGCGCGAAACGCCGGCATGAGAACTGCAATAATTTTGCCGTTTTTCAGGCGTTTATTTAAACTTAAATATCCTGAAGCAGATATCTGCTTTGGTTCTTATAAGGAATTTCAGGAAATTATCCTGGAAAAGAAATATAAGCTGAAAGATTTGCCTGTGGCGGATTAAAATTTAAAACATAAAGCAGTAGGGGACTGTTTTCTGTTTGGGTGGGAAAAAGTGATTATTTTTACAATTTTGCTGTCGGCAGCAATTTCTGCCGGTATAGTTTTAGTATTCAGGAATATTGATAAAGAAAACAATTCTATGGCAAGTGTTCGCCGCTATGCGGACAAACGCCTTGCTGATTTTGAAAATTATTTCAAAGAGAAGACCCACGAACTAAGTGCAACAGGTGCAGAACTTGATTCTAAACAGACTATGTCTGCGGCAGCCGTAAATCGCTTTGAAAAACAGCTTGCTGAATTTAAGCAGATGCTCGGCGCATTGAGCAAAGAAACGGCAACCATAGATAACCTTAAACAGAAGTCTGACGATTACGAAGATTCCCTAAAAAAATTGATTCAGATGTCTGCAGCTGTAGAAGAAAATTTGCAGAGAATTCAGAATGCTTCCGGTGTTATAGAAAAAGTAAATGCACGTTTTGATGCTCAGAATAAAATTGCAGATTCTATCGAACGCAAGGTTAATTCTACTGTAAATGAATTTACCCGCAAAAATGAAGAACGTTTAAAGGCAATTGGAACAGAGCTTTTAAATCAGTACGAAAAAAGAGCGCAGAGCATTGATGAAGCAACGGTTTCTGCACAGGCGCGTGCAAATGAACTTCTTGAAAAAATCAATTCTGATATAAACATGGCTTATGAAGATGCTTCTCAAAAAGCCATGCAGCTGGAAGATGCTGCATTTAAAAATTTGAGCCAGAAAGCAAATGAACGATGCGATTCGTATAAAAAGGCTATAGAAGACAAAACCGATGAAATTAAACAGAATATCATTGAACGTGAAAATGAATTAAAAAAGCAGATGCAGGACAGTTCTGCTTCAATAAAACTTTTATCCGAAAATCTTGCAAAAGAAAATATTTCTAACGGTAAATCTATAGAGTCGATAAAACAGGAATTTGCTTCAAAAGTTGCAGAACTGCAAAAACGCTATGATTCTCTGTTTGCTTCTTCTGTTTCTGAAGCAGATAAGCGGGAAAAAGCCGCATATGCAAAATACCTGGAACTTGCACGCCAGAATCTTGAAAACTTCAAAAAAACTGCAGAACAGGAACTTGAAATATTTAAAAGCACAACTGGACAGAATCTTGAAGCGCTTAAAAAATCAGCTGAACAGGATTTTACTAATACAAAAACAGCGGCTTCAGAAAAGCTTACGGCCATTAATACTGCAATCGAACAGAGATTTTCTTCGCTCAATTCGGTAATTGATGAAAAAGTTAAGCTTGCAGAAGCTAATGCACAGCAGCAGATTGGTTCAGTAACAGGAAAAATTGCACAGACAAATCAGGCTGCAATTGAAAAACTTCAGGCTGTAAATTCTGAAATTGATAATAAACTTAACGAAGTTACCGCGCGTTTTGCCCAGATTGGTCAGGCTGCGGATGAAAAAGCTGAAGAATTTAATGCCCAGCTTGAAGATAAACTTAGAAGCTGTGACGAACGTATTTCAGAAGCTCAGCAGGAAGCTTATGAAAAAGCAGAGCAGATTAATTCTCAGATGGATTCCAGAATTGATCTGGTAAATGAAAAAATCGAACAGGCAATTCAGACTTCTCAGGAAAATGTTGACAAAATAAATGACACGATAGAAGAAAAATTAAGCTATGTTCGTGAAAAGCTTGAAATTGCTGATAAAGCCTGTACCGATAAGGTAGAACAGGCACAGTCTTTAATTGAACAGAAGTTTGAAGGAATTAATTCAACATTGGAAGCTGCAACTCAGGATGTGGCTCAAAAGATTGCACAGACACAGCAGGACGTTGCAGAAAAAATTACACAGACAGAGCAGTCCGTTAATCAGCGTATAGAAAACATCCAGCAGAATTCATCTGAAAAGATTGAACAGACACAGCAGGATGTTGCAGAAAAGATTACGCAGACACGGCAGTCTGTAAATGGTCAGATAGAAGAAATTCAACAGGATTCAGCACAGAGGATTGCACAAACCCGCCAGGAAATGGCTCAGAAAATTGCAGAAATCCAGCAGTCCGCAGAAGACAAAATTACCAATATACAGCAGTCTGCAGAAGACAGGATAAGTAATATACAGCAGTCTACTGAAGAAAAAATCAATAATATCCAGTATTCCACAGAAGAAAAGATTAATAATATTCAGCATTCTGCAGAAGAAAAAATCAGCAATATCCAGCAGGCCACTGAAATAAAAATTAATGATATACAGCAGGCTTCGGAAGCAAAACTTTCCGAAGCAGAGACTATGGTCGAAAGGCACTTTGCAGAGCTGGACGGTAAGTGTGCTCAGATTCAGCAGAATGCCGCAGAAAAAATTGATAATGTTACGAATATGATTTCAAGTACACAGCATACGGTAGCTGAAAAACTTGAAGATGTCAGCAGCTTTGTTGAACAGAAAGCACAGGAAATAAATGTTCGTGCTGATTCTAAAATAGAAGCTGTAAACGAAAAACTTTTGTCAGTTGAAAAAGAATTTGATGATAAGGTTAATAAGGCAAATTCTGTAATTGATGAAAAAATTGTTTTTGTAAATGAAAAAATGTCAGGCATTGAAAAAGCCGCCGCAGAAAAAGTAAGTCAGGTAACGGCGGCAATTACCGGCGGTTTCAATTCCGTAGATGAAAAAATCCTTTCGGCTAAAAATGATGCAGAAAGCAAAATAGAAAAGATTTCCATGGGAATCGATGAAAAGTTGAATGCCGTTACTTCTGATGCAGAGCAGGCACAAAGACTTTCTGCCGAAAAACTTGCCGAAGTTTCTAAAAAGATTGCCGGCATGGATACAATGTTAAACGACTATCAGAAAGATTTACAGTACAGACTTTCTGCAATTGAAATGTCCGGCAAAGATGTAGAAGCCGTGCAGGATGCAATGCATGCGGCTATGGATAAAGTTCAGTCCCGTATACTTTCAGAATTTACTGATTTTACAAATAAACAGAAACAGAATCAGGATTTATTTGCACAGTCTTTAAATCAGAATCAGGCAAAACTTTCTTCCGAACTTGAAGCGCTGGAAATAGCCCTTGATGAATTAAAAACTTCCGCTATATCAAGTGTAAGTGAAAAACTTAAAGGAATAGAAGATAACTTTGATGCTGACCTTCAGGTAAGAAGTTCTAAACTTGCAAATGACCTTAATGCATGGAAAACTGATTTTGACGGACGCCTTACAACGCTTGCAAATCAGTATGAAGACCAGCGCCGCGATCTGGAAAATGCTTATTCTGAAGATTTTAAGAATAAACTTATTTCTATGCAGGAGCGCAACAAAGAACTTTTTGCAAAGAATACACAGGCTATTAGTGAAACAGAAAATTCAATACAGGTTCAGCTTGAACAGGTTCGCTCTGATTTGAACAGTTTCATGGATCAGTACCGTGATAATTTGCAGAAAGCTTCTTCAGATTCTGAACGTGCATTAAGGGAAGCTTCCGCTTCTTATAATGCGCAGATTTCTGAACAGCTTGAAAAGAAAGAAAAAGAAATCCTTGAAGACCTTAAAACATTTGAAGACGGCGTAATTTCAAGGCAGCAGACAAGCACCTCTTCAATTGATTCAGCCCTTTCTGAATTTAATTCATGGAAGGAACAGCTTCGTCAGCAGATGGAAGAATCCCGTACAATGTTCTTTGAACAGTTACAGGGAATGAGCAGTACAGCTGCTAAAAAACTTTCTGAAGCACAGGAAGAACTTGACCGCAACATTTCTGATTATTCTACAGAAAATCAGGCAAGACTTTCAGAACTTGCTTCGCAGATTGATTCTCTTAAAAACCGTACAGATGTATCTATTGAAGAATTTGATGCACATTCTAAACAGATTGTTGCAGAAATGCAAAAATTGTATGAAGAAATGCTTTCTTCTACGGAAGAAAAGGTTCATCAGCAAAATGCAGAAGCTGAAGAAAAACTTCGTTCGCTTAGAAATGAAATTCAGTCTGCAAGTGAAGAAAGTCAGATGCGTCAGTCAAAACTTGTACTTAAGATTCAATCTGATGAGAATGACTTCCAGACACGCATGAGTGAAATCGATAAAGAATTAAAGAATGTAGAAACTCAGATGCAGGTTTACGAAAAAGCTGATCAGATGAAAAAACAGTTGGATGAAAAAATCGCTGATCTGACAAACAGTTTTAACAGGCTTGAACTTTATCATTCCGATGCAAAAAAACTTTCAGAAGAATATGCAGCAATCATCAGTCTTGATAATGAGATGAATGAAAAGGTTAACCGTTTTAATGCCGGTAAAGCTCAGATAGAAAGCATTGAAACTAAGTTTGAGCGTCTGCTTAATCTTTCAGACACAATGGACGAAAAAATTCGTGATTTACAGTCAACCAGTGATGATTTACAGCAGCTGCAGCTTTCTGTAAGAAATTTCCAGAATACTCTGGCAGGAATTTCTGAACGATATGATCGTCTTGAAAAGAAAAATGAAGTTATCGATCAGGTTACTGAAAACGTAGATAAAACATTTGAAACCCTTAAAGATTTGGAAATCAGACTTTCAAATTGTGTTCGTCAGGCAACGGCTCTTCCTGGCGAAATTTCGGAAGTTCAAAATAATGTAGATTCAATCCTGGCTAATGACGGAAGAATTTCTGATGCAGTGGCTAAATTGCAGTCTTTGGAAAGTATTCTTGAAGAAGCAGAAACCAAAGTGGATTCAATAAAGAATGAACGTCAGGGAATAGCTAATAGCGAAGCAAGGCTTCAGGCTCTTTCCAGAGAGATTGATTCTAAGTTCAAATTGCTTGAAAGGCTTACAAAAGCGGATCTTGATAAAAATCCGGCTAAAAATACAGGCGGCATAAGCCCGCAGGACAGGGAATCTGTAAAATCTTTGAAGCGGCAGGGATGGACAGTTTCTGAAATTGCAAGAAGATTGAATTTCCCGGAAAGTGCGGTAGAACTTATTCTGGAAATGCCTGATGATTGATATAAAGCGGCCGGCAGTGAAACTGCCGGCCGCTTTTTGTTTACTCTGATTAATTTTTAGAAAGCAGACAGGTGGCAAAAGCTTCTATTGCTTCGCCTCTGCCGATTTTTCCAATTTTTTCTCCGGTTTTTGCCTTTACAAAAATCTGGTCTGAATTAACTTCAAGAACGCCGGCGATTGACTGAATTACTTTTTCTCTATACGGAATGAACTTTGGTTTTTCAAGAGCAATTACACAGTCAAGGTTTTCAAGTTTCCAGCCTTTTTGTGTAATTTCCTGCCACACAGTTTTTAAAAGCATTTTTGAATCTGCGTCTTTCCATTTAGCTTCTTCCGGTGGGAAGAAACTTCCTATATCTCCCATTGCAGAAGCTCCAAGTAAAGCATCTGTTATTGCATGCAAAAGAACATCGCCGTCTGAATGTCCGTCTTCTCCTTTTTCAAAAGGAATTTCAATTCCGCCCAGCATCAATTTTCTGCCTTCAACAAGTTTATGAAGATCATAGCCAAGACCTGTTCTTATCATTTTATTGTCCTTTTTCGGGTGTTCTTCGCTATTCAGCATCTGTAAGTCAGATTTATAGGTAATTTTTTTATTTATAGAATCACCTTCTACGATTTTTACTTTTCCGCAGTATTTTCCCCAGATTTCTGTATCATCTGTATATGAACAGCCGTCAAGTGCTGCTTTTTTATGTGCTTCAAATAATTCTTTAAATTTGAAAGCCTGCGGAGTTTGTACGGCTGCAAGATTTTTTCGCTCCAAATGGCGTTTAATAAAGCCGTCACTTGAAATTTCTTTCTGTGTATCTACTGGTTGTAGTGCCGGAACAGAAGCTCCGAATTTTGCAGCTGCTTCTATAGTATCTGTTATTATTTTTTTTGTTACAAAAGGGCGCGCCCCATCGTGTATCAGAACTAAATCATTATTGACTGGTGTTTCTGTTTTGTCTGCAATTGCGGAAAGTGCATTTAATACGGATTCCTGTCTTGTTTTTCCGCCTTCTGCAAGGATAAGCGGAATATTTGCTGAAAGCTGCTTTAATTTTGAATCTGTAAAAAGCGCTTCTTCTGCCTGTCTTTGTCCGCCTTTTGGAATAGCGATTGCAATTTTTGTTATGGGATATGCTTCAAGAAAAGAGCGGACAGCTCTTGAAAGAACTGTCCCTTCTTCTAACGGTAAGTATTCTTTTTTTAAGCCGCCCATCCTTGTGGAAGAGCCTGCTGCAACAACAACAAGATAAACTCTATTCGTCAAAGTCGTCATCGTCATCATCATCCTCGTCTGAAGAATCAGAATCTGCTTTGTCGCCTACATCATCGTCGTCATCAACATCATCGTCTGCCTGTGAATCTGTTTCGTCATCAAATTCTTCATCGTCTTCATCAAGGTCATCCAATGTATGCTTTTGTTCATGAACAGCTCCAGGCGGATCTAGTTTTTCATGAATCAAAGATTCAGCTTCTTTTGTGCTTATTCCCATTGCAAGAGAAATTTCGTCTTCAAGAAGTTTACGTGCGTTATCGTACAATTTTCGCTCAAGAATAGGAAGTTCTTTTATTTTGCTACGGTTATAAAGACAGCGGACAATAGTTGCTATATCGTTTATGCTTCCTTTTTTAAGTAAATCAAGATTCATCTGATAGCGCAGCTTCCAGTCAGAAGTAATCGGTTCAAAATTATCGCCTAATAACTCAATGGCTTTTTGCGCTTCTTCTGCAGAAACAATGGAACGGATTCCAAGTTCTTCTGCACGGTCTACAGGAACCATTACAATCATGTCAGAAACTTCAAGATATATTTTGTAATAAAGAAGTGTCTGTTCTTTAAAAGTTTTTTCAAAGATTTCTGTGACTTTACCCACACCCTGACTTGGGTAAACAATCTGCTGGTCAAGTTTGAATTTCGTTTCGTAATCCATAACGTTTATATTAGCATATTTTTTAGAAAAATTCAATTTGTCAATTAACTTATTTCTTTTCTGTACGGAATGCTCTTTCAGTTCATTTTTACGTTTTTATGTTAAAAGTGAAAATTAAAGTAAAAATTTTAAACATAAAAACCGTGCCGTTTCCGGCACGGTTTTAAAGAGGCTTTCTAAAGGCTAAAATTAGAGCTTAATCTGATAGCCTACGCCCAATGTAAGAGAGCGGAGTGTTGCAATTTTATCACCGTCTTCATTCTTGAGAGGTGTTACACCAAAGTTGTAGCGGAGGTCTCCAACAAGAGCGCCGTTACCCATTTTGTATGCAACTTCTGTACCAAGTACGATGTCGAAAATAAATGGTTTTACTTTTGTGTCACCACTGAAATCACCAGAAAGTTTAGCTTTTCCAATAACATAGCCGAACTGTGGACCTGCAAATGGGGATACTGTAAGAGCGTCGCTTACTTCGATGTCATAAGTAATAAGAGCTGCAAGATCAAGAACATTTACAGTTGATGTGTATTTTGCATCAAAATTATCAACTTTCATTGCGCTTTTTACAACGTTGAATCCGAGTTCCGGCTGTACAGAAATGTTTTCTGCAACCGGGATTTTTGTAAAACCAGTAATGCCATAATTCAGTGATTTAGCAAGTTCAAGTTTTTCATCACCGTAGAGTTTTGTTCCGATTCCAAAACCAAAGTTACCACGACCACCAACTGTAATTTCAGCTGTTGCCAAAGATACTGCTGCAATTGCTGTTACAACCAAAGTAATAATTTTTTTCATTGTTTTTCTCCTTTAACATTTTCATGTAGTTGATATGTGACCAAAATATACGGCTAGTTTTTAGTAAGCACAATTCATAAAAAGGCAAGATGCATTTTCGGCATGGTAAAATGCACAAAAATAGATAAAATCTGCAAAAAAACTCTGTATAGTGTATAATTAAACGGATAATGAAAATTACGATTTTAGATGCAGAACCTGATGAAGAAGATGAAATTATCGTCAAGTGTCATTATATTGACGAAAATCTTTCTCATATAATTCATCAATTGAAAAATGGAAGCTCCAAAATGAATTTTACAAAGGACGGAAAAATCGTTCTTGTAGAAAAGTCAGAGATTCTATACTTTGAGTCAGTTGATGACCGGTGCTTTGCTTATACGGCACAGGAAGTTTACGAAACAAAATTAAAGCTTTATATGATCGAAGAAGAAGTTCCTGCTGCCAGGTTTTTCAGGGCTAATAAGGCGATGATTGTAAATATAAGCAAAATTGAAAGTCTTTCTCCGGCTTTTGGAGGAAGATTTGAAGCTGTCTTAAAAAACGGATATAAGGTTATAGTTTCCAGAGCGTATGTACCAAAATTAAAAGAAATTCTTGGGTTGTAGGACGACAGAAGGGTTTTCAGAACCTATATAAAGAAATTTTTAGAGGATTTTATGAGAGAGAAGTTTAATACAATGATTGTAATGTTTACAAGATTTTCTACAGCCATATTTCTGATTGATTCGCTTGTTCTTCTGGCTTTTAAAGGAAAAGAAGCAAAACTTTTTGCAACAGACATACTTGCTATTCTTGCATTGGCTCTTGCGTGTGCTGTTATATATACACTGCTTTTAACTGACAAAGATTTTTCTAAAAAGAAAATGTTTTTAATGCAGTTTTTATGTTTTGTAATTATAGATGTTCTGGTTCTTACAACAGGATTCTTTTTAAACTGGTATTCATTCTGTTATATAGGTTCATTCTTTGCCTTTGAAAGCGTTATAATCGTTGTGTGCTTTGTAACTATAGCTTATTCATATAAAATCGATTCGTCTACTGCAAAAAAAATGAACGAAAAGCTTAAATCACTGGAAAAAGTAGTGTAGTTTTTGCTAAAATAATCAGGTTATGGTTTTATTTTTAAATTTTCTTATTCTTGCCATAGGTTTTTTCGCACTTGTAAAAGGTGCAGACTGGTTTGTAGACAGTGCCGCAGGAATTGCCGGTAAACTTGGTGTTCCACAGCTTATAATCGGTTTAACTATTGTTGCCATGGGCACAAGTGCTCCGGAAACTGCTGTCAGTTTAACGGCTTCATTAAAAAACAGTGCTGATCTTGCAGTGGGTAATGTACTTGGAAGCAATATAATTAATATTTTACTTTTACTTGGAATCACTTCTATAATCTGTCCTCTTCTGGTAAGAAAAAGTACGCTGAAATTTGAAATGCCGTTTGTAATCTTAATTTCTGTTATTCTTATGGCGATTGGAATTGAGTTCAGTTTTTCAAATGGACTTGCGATTTCAGACGGAGCTTTAACCCGGATTGACGGTGTTATTTTAATTGCATTGTTTTTAATGTATCTGGCATATCTTTTTTACATGGCAAAGCATGGTCTTGCAGATGATGAAGAAATTTCAATCGATAAATCTAAGTCGTATTTACATCTTGTTATTGTTTTACTTTACGGACTTGGAATGGTTATCGGCGGAAGTAATTTAACAATCCGCGGTGCTTCAAAAATTGCAGAATTCTGGGGAGTTCCAGAGCGGATAATAGGTTTAACGGTTGTTGCCTTTGGAACTTCGCTTCCGGAACTTGTAACATGTATTGTTGCAGCATTAAAGAAAAATGCTGACATAGCAATCGGAAACATTGTTGGAAGCAACATTTTTAATATTCTGTTTGTACTGGGAATTTCGTCTCTTGTTACAAAAATACCTTATCAGGCATCGTTTATGATGGACAGTATAATTGCCATTTTATCTGCCGCAGTACTGTTAGCGTGTGTTGCCTTTAACAAAAAGCACGTTCTGGCACGTTTTTCAGGCATTCTGATGCTTGTTCTATATGCGGTGTATTTTGTACATCTGGTTCGTTCGTAAGTTTTTATAGTTGCTTTGCGCCTAAGCGTATGGCAGATTACTTATCCAGGATTGTTATTTCTACGCGCCTGTTGCGTTTTTTGCCTTCTTCCGTGCTGTTGGGCGCAATCGGTCGTTCAGCACCTAAGCCTTGAGTAAAAATATGATAAGTATCTTTTACTCCGAGTTTTAAAAGATAGTCTGCTACCGATTGCGCCCTTTCGTTGGAAAGTTTCGCACGGCTTGCTTTAGTTCCTGCAAGGGCAGTGTGGCCTGTAATAAGCAAATCATTATTCGGGTATTTTTTAAGGATTTCTGCAATCTTATTAAGCTTTAACTTTTCGCTGTCTTCAAGAATTGCGGAATCCGGCTTGAACTGAATGTTTTCTACACTGATTGTAAGGCCTTTTTCGTCTTTTGTTACCTGTACGTCAGCAAGCTCAAGTTTTTCAATTTGTGCCTGAACACTTTCCAAGTCATCGGCGGCTCTTGTAAATTGGGTGATTTCTGCTTCTGTTGTTCCGCGGAATTTATAAACATCGCCTTGAGAAGTTACAATCGTTATACGGAAGTTTTCTATATAGTGGTCAATCGCTCCTCTTTCATAATCCCAGTAAAGAGTCTGCTGAGAATAGCCTGCGGTTGTTGCAGGATAAACAGAATAAAGAAGATTCGGATTTTCTGGTGTCGGACTGTCAAAGAAAAGGTTGTATGTTACTGTAAAGACGTCAAATTTCTTTCCGTTTGAATCAGTTTCTTCACCTTTGTAGCTGTAAACAGCTGTAAAAGGTACGGTCACAGGCTGTTTTATATTAAATGTTTTTCTTAAATCGTGGGCTTCATAGCCGCTTTCTGTCCAGCTGTCACCTTTTTTTATAGGATTTTTAGGAAAAATCGGCATGTCGCGGATAACCGGCATGAAATACTGGTGGTCAATCGTAAATTTTCCCTGTTTGTCGCGCTCGTAAACACTGTCATATTCTTCGTTCCAGGTAAGGCGTGCACCTGTTCTCGAACCGGTGGAATTATCAGTTGTCATAAAATTTGCTTCGTGGATTCCATTACCAGCGCCAGTAACGTCTTTTATGTGGATGCTTACGCGGCTTACAATTTCTGAATTATGGTCAACGACATTGTTTACAGAAACTTCTTCCCGAACTTTTGAAAGAATTCTGTAGCGGTCGTCTTTTTTATATTTGAATTCAAATAATTTTTCATCGTCCGGCTTATTCTGACCGGCTTGTTTGTCCTGAGTGACCTGTCTGTTCAATCTTTCCTGTGCAAAAACAGAATTTGATGCTGTATATAAAAATGCCAGTGTCAGGAAAAAAGATATGAATAGTTTGCCTGCTGTTTTCATAAAGAACTCCGCATTGATTATCGGCAGGTTTCAGCTATATTATTAGATGATATGCTTTTTCAAAATTTTTCATTTTTTATGGCGAATTTTTTTAGTCAGATTTCCAATAAAATAAGAACGTCCCCTTTTTTTGCATCATGTATTTTATTTTTAATTCTGATTTTTATTGTTTTGCTTTGCTTTGTGTTTTTTATGCTTGGCAAAAAATTCGGTACGATTGAATTAAAAAGTAAGTTTGACAGTCTTTTAAAAGAAGGACGAAAAGATGCGGTAAAGCGTTCAAGAGCCGTTTTAAGCGGACAGATGGCAGAACAGATTGCGCCTTTTTTAAATGGATTTCCGTGTAATCCTTCTGATGTGCGCTTTGTAGGAAAACCGTTGGATTTTATAGGATTTCCAGGTGCGGGCGATGGTAGTGGAATAAAAGAAATTTTATTTATAGAAGTTAAAACCGGGAATTCTGCACTTTCTGCAAGGGAAAAAGAAATAAAAGAAGCTGTTGAAGCAGGAAGAGTGCGCTATGTGGAATATAATCCGGAAATAGAATAAAAAAGCAACGGGGCTGTCCCAAAAGTATGTAGTGTAGTGTCATTCTGAACCTGATTCAGAATCTCCGCACCAGATATATAGGAGATGCTGAAATATTCGCAGCGTAGCTTCTAGCGAATTCAGCATGACATAAGTTCTTAGACAGTCCCGTTAAATATCCGTTAAGGAAATTGCCTTAGCTTTAAGCTTTAGTTAGCTGAAAAGCGGATTTCCTGCCAGATATTGTTGTATTTTTCAAGGCCATCGCCTATATCGTTTTTAAGTTCGCAGTTATCCATTTCTTCTGCCTTGTACATTGGAACGGTTTTTCTGAATTTTTCTGCTTCTGTATTAACATATCCCGGGAATCTGAAAGCATCCAGGAATTCTGCATAGTTTTCAGGCTTGTGAATAAAGTTAATGAACTTCATTGCAAGGTCATAGTGTTTTGCATCCTTTAAGATAACCATTGAATCAATGTACATTGGACCGCCTTCTTTTGGAATAAAGAAGTCAATCATTTCTTCCTGCTTATCTTCCGGAACTTCTCCATAAACTACTTCTGCATAACCCTGACAAACCCAGAAGTCTCCTGATGCAAATGACTTACCAAAACCTTCTGCGTCAAATTTTACAAGGTTTGGACGCCAAGATTTGTTGATAAGATTTTTTGCATTTTCAAGGTCAGCTGTGTCAACTGTATTTACAGATTTTCCCAAAAGAACAAGGGCATCACCAATAACTTCCCTCATGTCATCCATCATAGCCATGTGGTCTTTTAAATCTGTGCGGCTAAAAATATTCCAGCTTTTTTCGTAATCCTTTACCTTGAGTTTGTTTACTGCAACGCCTGCAGCTCCCATATAATATGGAACACTGTATTTCATTGACGGGTCATAAGTTACTTTTTTCAACAGGTTTGGATTAATATATTTTGCATTCGGGAACTGATTCATATCAATTTCCTTTAACATTCCCTGTTTAATCATGATTGAAGTGTAATCCTGTGACGGGAATGTAATATCATAACCTGTAGCACCTGCTTTAAGTTTTGCATACATAACTTCATTTGAATCGAAGGTGTCAACTTTTACTGTAACGCCGTATTCTTTTTCAAAATTGCGCAATACGGAATCTGGTGTGTAGTAAGTCCAGTTGAAAAGGTAAAGTGTATTACCGGCTACTTTACCGCTGTCTTTTTTTGAGCAGGAAATCATAGATAATGCAGAACCTGCAAGAACTGCAACCATAAAACATTTAAAAACTTTTGTCATATCTTCTCCTAATGACTTGAAGCAATAGTTTTTAAGCCTCCCCTCAAGAAGAAGGCGATTATACAAGTTATAAAAATCATTACGAATGATAACGCATTTATTACCGGTGAAACACCAAAACGTATCATTGAATAAACGTACAGCGGAAGTGTAGTAGAGCCCGGACCTGAAACAAAGAATGTGATTACAAAGTCTTCCAGTGACATTGTAATTGCCATTAAAAATCCTGAAAGAATTCCCGGCATTATGGAAGGAACAACAACCTTTGTCATTGTCTGCAATTCAGTTGCGCCAAGGTCATGTGCAGCTTCTATAATTGAAAAATCAAATTCATCAAGGCGCGCAGAAACCATAAGGTAAACAAATGGCAGACAGAATGTTGTATGTGCTACAAAAATTGTAAAAAGGCCGAGCGGCATTTTTATTCCGCTGAAGAAAATCAACATTGAAATACCAATAATAACTTCCGGCAGAACCATAGGCAAAAAGCTGATTGTCTGGATAAAAGATTTTCCTCTGAACTTGTACCAGCTTATTCCAAGGGTTGCCATTGTACCAAGGATTGTAGAAACGATTCCTGCTGTAAATGCAACAATAAAGCTGTTAAGAACGGCCGCCCATAAATCATTTGATTCAAAAAGCAGTTTTTTGTACCAGATTAAAGAAAGGTTTGTAAACTGACCGCCTTTGCTTTCGTTAAATGAATAGGCAACTATTACAAACAGAGGAATAAACAAAAACAGCAGCGTAAAAAACAATACTATTCTTGAAAAAGAAAACTTTGGAACCCTTCTTTTCCAGGCTTTTCTTGCGTGGCGAGAAGATTCGTTAGATTTTGCTTTATGAGAAAGTCTGTTTGCGATGGCGGCATAAAAATTTAATTTCATTTTGCGCCCCCGGAATTGCCTGCCAATGCATTTTTAGAAAGATTTGCTTCTTTCTTGCTTGCCATCATCATCCAAAGAACTCCGGCTGTACTTACAAGCGTTAAAACCATACTGAAAGCCGATGCGAGCGGCCAGTTACGTGTTTTTTGTACCTGATCTACTATGATGTTTCCTATCATGTAGGAATCTTTTCCGCCGACTAAAAGAGGAACTGTATATGCGCCAAAAATCGGAATAAATGTAAATACTATTCCGGTTGAAATTCCGCTTTTTATGTTAGGCAGAAGAACTTTTATAATAGCCTGAAATTTACTTGCACCCAAATCCTGAGCGGCTTCAAGCAAAGAAAAATCAAACCTGTCCACTGCGGTAAAAATCGGAAGAATTGCATATGGAATGTACATGTAAACTGAAACTAAGATAACGGCTTTTCCTGTATAGAGAAGCTTTACATAATCCTTTGTAAGTCCTAAAGCTTTTAAAAGCTGATTTAAAAATCCGTCATTATTCAGAATTGTCATCCATGCAAAAATTCTTATAAGGGAATTTGTCCAGAAAGGAATTATTACGAGAAACAGAAGAATTGTCTGATATTTGCTTCTTGCCATTGCATAACCGCATGGAAGGGCAATAAGAATAGTAAAAAGCGTAGAAAGCACAGAAAGTTTTAATGTTCTTATAACAAGAATCGCATAGTTTGGATTAAACATCTGCGCATATGCTTTAAGAGAAAACTTCCATTCAACTCCGCCGTACAGTCCTTTTTTTAAAAAACTGTACAGAATGATTATGGCAAGTGGAGCTAAAAAGAAAGCGACAAACCATGCTCCCATTGGCCATGCATAGGCAACTCCCGGATTTGAAAGTCTGCATTTGCTGAGAGAAATCTGTTCTTGCGCCGTTGGTGGTTTTTCTGATTTTGTTTCGTCTTTTTTGCTCATTTTTCTATATCCTCTACAATATATCCGTCGTCTGCGGACCAGGAAATATAGACAGTGTCCTTCCATTGAATTTCAGGACCGTCATCAAGATAGTTTGTATGCTGCTTGAAAATTTTAATTACTGCATTGTTTTCAAGACGGACATAGAATTTAGACTGAAAGCCTGAATAAACAGGTTCTTCAACGATTCCTTTAAATACGTTTATATCTTTTCTTCCGTGAACATCAGGTGCTTCAGAAGTAATGCGGATCTTTTCCGGACGGATTGTGAAGGCAACTTTTTGTCCAGGCTTTGTGGCTTCATAATCTGTAACCATCATAAATTTGTCTGAAGCAGCCATTTCCGGTGTGTCTGTCGGCAATGCGGCCTGTTTTCCTAAAGCCGGAACTTTTAAGGTTACCATGTATTCCTGATCATTATTTTTTGTTGATTTATATGGAACACACTGTTCAACTTCTGCTTCAAACAGGTTTGTGTCACCTATAAATTCTGCAACGAATTGAGTTGCAGGACTTTCGTAAATTTCAAATGGGGTTCCAACCTGCAGTACATGACCGTGATTCATAACTGCAATGCGGTCAGAAACAGAAAGAGCTTCGCTCTGGTCATGGGTTACATAAATAAATGTAATGCCGATTTTATCGTGCAGGTTATCAAGGTCAATAAGAAGGTTTGCACGCAGTTTTGCATCAAGAGCAGAAAGCGGTTCGTCCAAAAGAAGAACTTTCGGTTCGTTGATTAATGCTCGCGCAATTGCAACACGCTGTTTCTGTCCTCCAGAAAGCTGGTTAGGCTTTTTCTGTGCATGTTCATCAAGCTGTACAAGGTGAATGTACTTGCGAACCTTTTCATCAATTTCTGCCTTATCTACCTTTTTTAAACGCAGAGGAAAAGCAATGTTTTCGTAAACTGTCAGATGAGGGAAAAGTGCATAGGTCTGAAAAACGGTATTTGAATGTCTTTTATCTGGCGGAAACGGAATTACGTTTGTGTCGTCAAAAAGAACTGCACCGGTATCAGGGTTTTCAAAACCGGCAATAATCCTCAAAAGAGTTGTTTTTCCGCAACCTGAAGGACCAAGAAGAGAAAAGAATTCACCCGAGTTAATAATAAAATTAATGTCGGATAACGCCTGAAAATCGCCGAAGCGTTTTGAAACATGGTTTATAGAAACCTGACTGCCTTTCAATGACTTCTCCTATAAAATAGAGGTCAAAAATAAGCGCCAATGATAACTTAGCGTAAAGTCTACAATGATGTTATTATGGTCATTTGTCAATACTTTACGAAGATTTTTAAAAATTTTTATTCATGGAAATAATGCGGATAAGTCATTGTCACGACCTCACGACAGGAACCTCTTCGAAAGCTTTTTTTTAATTGCGAAATATTAATAATGCGGACTCCAGTCTTGTTCGGCATATAATGTTGACTTGCGTAAAAAATCGAGTAATATAGAAATATGTGGTTTTAGCCGCTTTAATATTTTTACAGGCAGGATAAAAATGATTTCTATTATAATAGGTTTATTGTTAATTGCATTTACGGTTTTTGCAGCTCTTCCGTCTTATCTTAACTGGGGAACAGAAATTATTGCATTTTTAAAAGGCTGTGCACCGGTTCTTGCAGCTTTTATCGGTTTGATTTCGCTTTTTATCGGTGCAGCTGATATTAAAGACAAAAAAGAGGCTAAAAAAGAAGAGGAAGCAGCCGCTGCCTTGGCTGAAGAAAGTAAATAACTGAAAATTCCGGCTGATCGGCAATTTTATGCCTTTAAGCATTTGATAAATCATCTGCGCGCCGCTTGAATCCGGCATTCTGGCGCGCATCTTAAAGATATTCTTTAACCGTCTTGACATATCTAAAGAAATTCATTTATATTTACATACCCCGTATATAGACGTTTTGCTCAAACGCCAGAAGGCTTACAAACATGATGCAAAGTTTCTAAGCCTATAACTTAATTATTGTAAGGTATATACATGAAAACTATTTTTATTAAGGAACACGAACAGGCTCGTAAATGGTATCTTATCGATGCTGCTGGAAAGCCTCTTGGCCGTGTTGCAGCTAAAGCCGCAGCAATTTTACGCGGAAAGAACAAAGCTGCATTTACAACAAACCAGAATATGGGTGACTATGTAGTTATTATCAACGCTGAAAAAGCAGTTGTAACTGGTGGTAAAGAAACAAAGAAGATTTATTACAAACACACAGGCTTCGTTGGCGGTCTTAACCACTATTCATACGAAACATTGCTTGCAAAACATCCTGAAGAACCGATGATGCGCGCTGTAACAGGAATGCTTCCTGGTGGACGCCTTGGTCGTGCTCTTTCTGACAATGTTAAAATCTATGCTGGTGCAGAGCATCCACATGCTGCACAGAACCCAGAGCCGGTTGAACTTTAATAGGAGCTTGTAATGAAAAGTATCGCTATCGGAACAGGAAGAAGAAAGACAGCCGTAGCTCGTGTTTTTGTACGCGAAGGCAGCGGAAAAGTTGTTGTTAACGGAAAAGATGTAAAAGAATATTTTGCTACAGAAGAACAGGTTCGCGTTGTTCGCCAGCCTCTTCTTGTAACATCTAACGATGGAAAATATGACATTGTAATTACAGTTACTGGCGGTGGTTTGAATGGTCAGGCTGCAGCTTGTCTGCACGGTATTTCTCGTGCATTGACACAGGTTGATCAGGATTCACACACAGCTCTTAAAGCAAACGGATATCTTACTCGCGATTCCCGCATGGTTGAACGTAAGAAGTACGGTCAGAAGGGTGCTCGTAGAAGATTCCAGTTCAGCAAGCGTTAATTTTGGTTATTGCTTCTGTTCAAGAGGTCTCGACTGGTTGTTTGAAAATAATAACGGGTTCGGGACCTTCTTTTTTTGTCCGCATAAATTACCTTTCCCTTGTTCAGCCTGAAGAAATCACTGAAGGCACAGAATTTACCGAAGAAAAAGAAAATGACATTCTTGATGCAGGTCTTGCTTTTGCAGCCGAAAAAAAAGCTGTTGATTATCTTGCGCGGGCAGAGCAGTCGCATCTTGGGCTTTACAGAAAATTAATTGCAAAAAAGTTTGATGAAAATGCCGTGAACCGTGCATTGGAATATCTTGAAATAAAAGGCTATTTGAGTGACAGGCGTTTTGCCAGAGCCTGGCTTAATAACAGAAAAATTGCACATAGCGAAGGAAGAAGTAAACTTGCTTCTGAACTTGCAGCCCGTGGTATTGGACGTGAAGATGCGCGTTCTGCATTAGATGAGTTTTTTGAAAATAACAGCGAAGAGGATTTATGTGCCAGAGCCCTTGCAAAATGCAGGCGGCTTAAAAAAAATGAAGAAAAAACTATAGAATATCTTTTACGTTCCGGCTTTTCGTACGCAATGATAAAAGCGGCAATAGATAGTGAATCTTTGCCGGATGAAAAATAAATCAAATTATTATGGAGATAATAGAAAATAATAATTTTTATGTAGAAAAAATTATTATTTTGTGCTAGCATACAACATTATGGATAATAAAGTGAAAAAACCAGTTGTATTTTCAGCTCTTGAAGTTGCAAATATATGCGGGGTTGTTAATCAGACTGCAATAAATTGGATTCGTAACGGTTATTTGAAGGCCTTTAATACTCCGGGCGGACAGTTCCGTGTTTATCCTGATGATCTTGCAGCTTTTATGAGCAGCAGGAACATGCAGATACCAGAATCTTTGCTGGAACTTTGCGAAAACAAAGATGCTTATGAATTAAATACTCTTTTGATTATTGATGATGACCGGACTTTGAATAATGTAATTTCAATCTATATGAAAAAGATTTTCCCTAGATTGAATATTATTCAGGCTTTTGACGGTTTTGAAGCCGGTTTACAGCTTTCTGCAAAGCATCCGCAGTGTCTTTTACTTGATCTGGATTTGCCGGGTATAAACGGTTTTGACATCTGCCGTAGAATTTACGAAGAAAAAGAATTTGGAAATCCGCGCGTAATTGTTGTTACAGCTCTTGAAGATTCTTCTGTAGAAGAAAAACTTACAAAGATTGGAGTTAATCACTTTTTCCGCAAGCCGTTAACGCTTGATAAACTTGCGGAAATTGTAAAGCGCTCTTATAAATCTTTATAAGATTATAATAAAGTCCTTATAAAACCCTTATAGCGGATAGTAATATAACGGTGCGGTTGTCTGGATTTCTGCTCCAGACTGCCGCAAAGCCTCAGTTATTGAACCTGTCTGCAAAAAAACGATAGCACCATTTATAAAAGTTCGTGCTCCTGTAATAAAATCATAAACAGAAGGTTTTTCCTCAAATTTTTCATCCTGAACTTCGATATCAGGATTATCAAGCTCACGTTTAAGCATTTTTTCTGCCGCTTCATAAGAGCAGATATTATCAATAAGTCCGTTATCAAGTGACTGTCTTGCGGAATAAATTCTTCCGTCTGCAAGTTTTTTAACATCTTCTATAGACATGCTGCGGCTTTCTGCAACAATTTCTGTAAACTGCCTGTATGTTTCATCTGCAATCGACTGCATTATTGCAACATGTTCTTCGTTTACCGGCTCGTTATAGTTACCCATGTTTTTGTTTTTGCCGCTTGTTATTGTTTTGGATTTTATTCCAAGCTTTGAAAGCAGTTCTGTAGCGTCTGTAAACTGTCCGCAGATTACACCGATTGAACCGATTAAAGAGTTTCGGTTTGCGCTAATATTTGTTGCAGCGCATGAAATGTAATATGCTCCGGAAGCCCCGATTTGCGCGATATAGGCATGTACGGTTTTTCCTGCTGATTTATATTTTTCAAGTTCAAGATAAACATTGTCTGAATCAAAAACAGTTCCGCCCGGAGAATTTATGTAAAGGATAATGCCTTTATTGCTGTCATCTTTCTGGAGTTTTTTAATCAGTTTAAGAAGGCGTTCCTGATCATAGGTTTTGTTCTTGGTTTGAATCACTCCTTCTATATAAATTTTTGAAATGTAGTCACCGTTTTTTCCGTTAATCTTAATTTTCTTTACTGTATCTTTAAGGCTTGAAATATCTTCAATATCGTTGAGCTTTATAGAACTTTTAGAAATTGTTTTTACAATAGAACCGTGCTTTTTTAAGAAAAATGGTGAAAATCCTGCGAAGGCGCAGATTGCGGCCAAAATTAAAAATACTTTTAAGCCTTTGCTCAGCTTTATTTTAGGTTTTGAAGCCTTTATTTTTATTTGTGCACCATTATCGGATGTATTATTAACTGAAGTGCTATTAACCGATGCTCCGTTTTCTGATGCATTATTGTTCGCGCTGTTTGGTACATTCTCTGGTTCAGTTTCTGGTTTGAAAAAATCATTAAAATCATTATTAAATTGATCTGACATATTTAACCTTTCCTTATTCCTTTAGTAGTTTGAAAAATCTAGTATCTTGAAAAATCTTCGCTGCTTATTTTACCTGATTGCAGGGCTTGTTTTTTTAATTCCAGATAGCAGTTTGCAAAAGCTGTTTCTGCATAGGGTAAAAGCCACAATAAGCCTATTCCGCCTGTAAGGCAGGCAAGAAAAAGCCATCCTGCAAAACTTAAGGCCATTACGAATAAATCGCCTTTGTAGCCGTTTGTCATTATACGGCTGATTTTCATTGCCTTGCGGATTCCAAGCTTTGGATATTCGTTGATTAAAAACAGGGTTTGTGAAAATGCAAAGAATTTAACAACAGCCGGAAAGAAAAACAATAGAGACCATAAAAAAAGATAAAGGCCAATCCAGAACGCAGCCTGAAATGATTTTAGCCAGAGCAAAAGGTTTTCAAAAAAATCGTCAAATGTAACGGCTTTGTTTTCTTTTGCAAGCTTTAAGAATGAGCCTGTTAAGGCAGAAATAAGTACAAAAAAGGCAAAAAAAGCGATTATATTGGTATAATCGGATTCTTCCAGACCGCCAGCCAAAGACGGCACTTTTATTACGAGCAAAAGAACTGCACTGACTGCTGTAATCAATACGGAGTTTTTCCAGTTGGATTTTAATTGGCTTAATGCATTGCTTTTATATCTTACTCTGTCGAACATATATTCCTCTCCCTAAGCATTTGGGAATAAAAACGATTTTCAATCTGATTTTTATCAATTCCTGATTTTTCAAGAAGTGTGTAAAGCTCATTTTGAATTTTTTCTGTATGTTTTTTATCATCAGAAGATGAAAGTATCTCTATTTCTAAAAAATCACCAAGCGGCGGAATGTTACAAAGTTCGAGCGTGGCTTTACCGAATTTTGTTGTACATTCCCAGCGGGAAACATATTTATCTTTTTTATCGGTAAGTGTAAAGCCTAAATCCGGAAGTAATGCATCTATTGCTGCTGAATCGTTAATAACGCTTTCGTATTCCTGATTTTTTTCAGAGGAATTGCCGTTTTTGCCAGTTACGATTTTCTTTTTTTTATATGTAAGATACATTGTTTCTTTGTCGTTTGAAATTTCCGTACGTATTCTTGCCGAAATCAGCTGGGACGGATTATTTGGCTCAGGTTTACGCCAGTACTTATCGTGCCGTTCAAACTTTCCTGAAAAGGCTGCAAACGAGTTCAGTTTTTTAATTACAGCTTCTCTGTCTGCTACATGCGCCTTAAGCTCAATTTCAAACATATTTAAAATATAATGTTTTTTGCGCGTATATTCAAATGTTTGCGTAAATATATCAATATACTAAAGTTGCGCTTCAATTAAAAAAATAAATGTGCTATATTCGATTTATGAATATTACATTAAAAAATGCCCGTTTTGAGGCGGTTATTAGTACACATGGAGCTGAAATCAATTCCTTAAAAGGTCTTGATGACGGCACTGAATATGTCTGGTGCGGCGATCCTTCTGTATGGAAATATCATGCACCTGTTTTGTTTCCACATGTTGGAAGAATTTTGGATCAGTTTATGACAGTTGGTGACAAGGAATACAAACTTGGCGTTAACGGTTTTGCCCGTGATCTGGAATTTAAGCTGCTGAAAAATACAGAAACTTCTGCGGAATTTGAACTTACAGAAAGTACAGAAACTGCTGAAAAGTATCCGTGGAAATTTTCATTAAAAGTATTTTATGAACTTACAGATAAAGGTCTTACATTTAAATCTACTGTAACAAATACTGACAGCGAAGAAATCAGTTTTTCTTTAGGAAGCCACACAGCTTTCTGTTGTCCGCGCAATACAGATTCAAAAGATACAAAAAACAGCGATTACTACATTGAATTTGAAAAGAAAGAAAAATTAACGAGCGTCGTTTGTACAGAAGGTGGATACATAGCAGCTGATAAGGACGGAGTTGCTCCTTACACAGTTCCGTATGGCGAAAAAGAAGCAGGAATTGTGCCGCTTACCGAAAAAGGATTTGGCAACGGTCATTTCTTTACAGCCTTTACTTCTGACTGGGTTGGACTTCGCAGCAAGAAGACCGGAAAAATCGTAAAGGTTAATACAAAAGATTATCCGTATCTGATGTTATGGCAGAATGCCGGTGAACCGCGTTTTGTCTGTATTGAACCATGGTATGGAATTCCTGATCCTGAAATGACTGATCACCGCTGGGAAACAAAGCCTGCTTTAATTTCTTTAAATCCGGGTGAATCTTTTACAGCAGATCAGTCAATTACAATCGAATAGTACAGTTGATTAAGTTGATTTGTGCGCCCATGGCAACATTAAGCCATGAGGCGTTCCGCCGTATGATAGAAAAATTCGGCGGATGTGATGAATATTTTACAGAGATGATAAATGCCGGTTCTCTTTTGACCGGCGGTCCTTTTGAAAAATATTACCTTATAAATGAAACAGTTCCTCAAAAAATGGTCTGGCAGCTGACCGGCGGTAAAACTCCGCTAATGATAGAAGCTGCTTCTATGCTGGCATCTTGCGGCGGAATAGGCATAGATTTGAATATGGGATGCTGTGCGCCGGAAATTGTTTCAAGCGGGGCAGGCATTGCCTGGATGCTTAAACCTGTTGAAGAAACGCGGGCGATGGTGCGCGGCGTGCGGCAGGCTATAGACAAAGCCACTGGAACTTCTGCAGACGGCGCAGGTCGTGATGTGCAGACTGTTAACCATGTAAAACGGCGGCTTTCCATAAAACTCCGGCTGGGCGATGAAGATTTTAGCGATGAAGGATTTTTTTCTTTCTGCGACATGCTTGTTGACGAAGGCGTTGAACAGATAACGCTTCACCCAAGGACCAGAAAACAAAAATATTCACGACCTGCGCGCTGGAGCTATGTACAGCGTCTTGCAGAAAAAATGCATAAGCGGGGAGTGATTGTAATTCTTAACGGCGATGTAAAGGATGTAGAATCCGCACGCCGCGCATTGCAGGAAGCTCCGGATGCAGACGGTATAATGATTGCACGTGCTGCCTGTCAGAAACCATGGATTTTTGCCCGGATTGCAAATGCGCTTAATGTTCATAATACTCAGAACGCACAAAATGCATTTGATGCTCACAATTCGCAGAATGTTTATGACGCTCAAAATGCTCTTGCCGCTCAAAACGAGGGAACACACTTTGCCTTCGATGATGAAAGCCAAAAACATCTTACCGGAAAAAAAATCTATGATTCTGGCGAAACTGTGGATTTATATCAGCTTGTCTGCGAGTATCTGGATGACATTCAGGTTTACCAGCCTAAGGAATTCTGGAAGACACGCTGTCAAAGATTTTTTACCTATTTTTGCGACAATTTTTCTTTTGCACATTATGCAAAGACTCAGCTTGTTAATTCCTCGGATATAAACCAGGCAAAGGAACGGCTTGCCATGTATTTTGAAAAAGTTCCGGAAGACCGCTATATTAAACTTTAGCTTAATTTGAGCCGGCTGCCGCTTTTACAAATTTTTTAGCCAGTTCTGAAAGTTCATCAAATTTTCCTTCATTTATAAGGCTGTTTTTCATTATGTTTGAACCTATTCCGCAGCTGCAATAGCCTGCTTTTAAAAAGCCTGCAACGTTATTTTCATCGACTCCGCCTACTGCCATCAGAGGAACATTGCTTATAGGTCCGCGTACTGCTTTTAAATAATCAAGACCTAAAAATCCTGCAGGAAAAACTTTTACGATATCAGCACCGCAGTTCCATGCATTTTGAATTTCTGTCGGTGTCATTGCTCCAGGAACTGAAATCATACCGAGCTTTTTAACTTCTGCAATTACTAAAGGATTTGTGTCCGGGGCAAGGATAAAGTCGGCTCCTGCATCGAACGCAGCTTTTGCCTGTTCTATTGTTACTGTTGTTCCGGCTCCAATGCTCATTTTATTGCCCAAAGCTTTTTTTACCATCTGAATGGACTTAACGGTATCGCTGATGCAGTTTTGGGAAGACTGGTCAAAAGTAATTTCAAGACAGCAGATACCGCCTTCGTTTACGGCAAAAGCTGCGTCAACGATTTTTTCAACAGGAACTCTGCGTGCAATAGAAACAAGTTTTTTTTCTTTAATAAATGAAAGTGTATCCATACGATAAAAATAGCACTCATGTTTTTTGCATGTCAATTATTTCAAATGCGCCATTGCGATTGTGCGGCTTTTTGATTTCTTACCTGTGTTGCGTTGTAACTTTTCTGCTTTGAAAGGTTTTTCTACTTTTATACTTTGCGTGACTAAACTGATTTGTAAAGCTATAATACATTCATGCTGAAATTTTACTTTGATTCTGGAACTACTAATACCCGTCTTTACGTTATAGATGAAAAAGGCGATGTTATTCAGATTATGGAAAAATCCATTGGCTCAAAAGATGTTTCACTTTCAGGTGATAAAAATCTTCTTGCGCGAGAACTTTCTGCCATGTATTTTGAGACAAAAGATAAGCTTCAATATAAATCTAAAAATATAAATGATATGAACGACGTAATCTGGATGAGCGGAATGATTACCAGTGCTAACGGTATTGTTGAAATTCCTCACATCGGAGTTCCAGTCGGAAAGAAAAAGCTTGCTTCATGTGTCCAAAAATTTTATGAAGGAAAGTTTTTTAAAAAAGATATCTACTTTATTCCAGGCATAAAAAGCGTTCCTGACGGAACAGAAATCACTGTAGAAAATGTTTATAAAATCAACAATATGCGTGGTGAAGAAACGGAAATAATTGGAATCCTTGAAGAAAAGATTCCGGACATTCATCACGATTATAAAACGCTTACGTCCGATTCTGAAAAATCAGGTACTTTTGTTTTGATTATGCCAGGCTCTCATACTCAGATTGCAGTTGTAAAAGATGGAAAAATAACGGATATAATTTCTACTATAACAGGTGAACTTTTTAAGGCTTTAAAATCTCAGACAATTCTTGCTTCTTCTCTTGAAGAAACATCTGAAAAATCTTCCAATCATGATTCCAAGGTTGATGCGAATAATCTTGATTTAAATATGGTAGAAACAGGTGCAAAAAATCTAGAAGCTTTTGGATTTAACCGGGCGATTTATATTGTCCGTTCGCTTTTGCTTTTTACGGATTCTTCTGTAGAACAGCGTAAAAGTTATCTGGAAGGTGTACTTAATGGCGGGGTTTTAAAAGCAATAAAGGCTGTTCTTGGCTCTGCGCCACTTAATATTTATGTCTGCGGAAATGAAAATCAGTTTAAGATAATCCGCACTATTGCAGAAAAAATATACCCCGAATACAGAGTAAGCTTTATTGAAAATAATAAATCCATGCCTTTTTCTGTACTGGGGTTCAAAGCAATTTACGCGTGTTCTGAAACTTAAACTGAAGCTGAACAAAATTCAGCCACAGTTTAACTAAAACAACAAGTTAAAACCTTAAAGTTTTTGAACTGCCTCACAAGCTTTGTCTACGTAAGGAATATCCAGGTCTTCTATGTTTCCTGAATCAACTGCGCTTGAAATGTTCTGTTCGATTGGAATCTTTCCAAGAAGAGGAACTTCAAACTGAGCAGCAACTTCTTCAATATTGCTTTCGCCGTAGATTTTTATTTCTTTATTACAATCCGGACATTTTACATAGCTCATGTTTTCAATCAGCCCAAGAACCGGAATGTTCATTGTTTTTGCCATTTTCAGCGCTTTTTGAACGATTACGCTTACAAGCTGCTGCGGAGAAGAAACTACGATAATTCCACTTATCGGAAGTGACTGAAAAACTGTCAGCGGAACATCGCCTGTTCCAGGCGGCATATCTACAAACATATAATCAACGTCTTTCCAGTTTACATCTGTCCAGAACTGTTTTACAGCACCTGCAATTACAGGACCGCGCCAGATTACAGGATCGTTTTCGTGTTCCAGCAAAAAGTTCATGGACATAAGCTGAATGCCATTTTTTGACATTACCGGGAACAGCGCATTTCCGTCGCCGACAGCACGTTCATGGCTTAAACCAAAAGATTCTGGAATAGACGGGCCTGTAATGTCTGCGTCAAGAATAGCAGTTTTTTTGCCAAGTTTATTCATCTTACAGGCTAAAAGGCTTGTAACTAAAGATTTGCCGACTCCGCCTTTGCCCGAAACTATCGCTATGACTTTTCTAACGGAAGCGCCTTCGCGCAAAGAAACATGCAAATCCCGAGATTTGCAATTTGAACTGCAAGAAGAACAGTTATGTGTACAGTTTTCTGAATTATCTGCCATGTCTAACCTCAAAAATAATATTTTCCCTTTGATATAAAGATATAAATTCTGCTTATGATAGTCAAATTTGACCGGTTAAATATTTTGCTGATACCGATTTGCGGACAGTTTTACCTTATTTCCGGTCTAATCTTGAATTGTCTAGCCTAAAATGCTTCCTGCAGCTCCAAGAACACCTGCACTTGCTAATGCCATGATAATTCCTGCTATTAAGACGCCTGTCATAACGGCAAAAATTGTCTGTTTAAAATTCATGTCTAAAAGACTTGCTGCAAGAGTTCCTGTCCATGCACCTGTTCCTGGTAACGGAATTCCGACAAAAAGCATGAGCGCAATAAAAAGCCCGTGTCCTGCTTTTTCTTGAAGTTTTTTACCGCCTTTTTCGCCCTTTTCAAGACAGAAAGTAAAAAACTTTCCGATTATTTTTTTGTCCGCGCCCCAGACTAAAACACGGCGTGCAAAAAGGTAAATAAACGGAACCGGCAGCATGTTGCCTATGATACAGATTATGTAAGACTGAAGAAGCGGCAGCTTTAATGCTTGCGATACAGGAATTGCACCGCGAAGTTCAATCAATGGAATCATAGAAATAAAAAAAATCCAAATGTAGTTTTTAAGCATAGTTCCATGATTATACAGAAAAAGCTGTACGATAACAACAACGTGAATAAAAACGAATCAATAATTTAAGCTGGACTGCCGATAAATAAAAGAAATAATATGCATTTTTATAATGAACTGCTTTTGAAAGCCTGTTCTTATGCGGAGGATATATGAAAAAAATAGCTGCACTTGTACTTTTACTTGCTTCATCTTTTTTTGTTTTTGCAGCACCTGCAAAAAATTCTAAATCTGATAAAATCGGCGGGGTAGAGTTTGGAATCGGTACAGGTTATGTATTTTATGGTGACAGCGCAACAAAAAACTTAATTTCGTCAATGAACTCCGACAATTTTGCTCGTTTTTTAATTGGCGGTGATGTTGGTATTTTTATCCCTCTTGCTGATTATGTAAGTTTTGTCGCTGATGCAGAACTTTTAAATGATCTTTTCTGGAAAGGCGGAGAACATTGTTTCTTTTTTGATTATTCATTTAACGGCGGAATAAAACTTATGCCTGGTTTTGGTGGCTTGGGATTTACAGTTGACTATTGTTTAGGCCGCAGAACTTCCGTAATAAAATATGACTCTTATTCTGCAACAGAATCTACTAAATGGGGAAACGGCTTTAAGTTTGCCATAGACTACGACATAAAATATAACAAAAAAGAAGGCGTATGCCCTGTTGTTGGTGCTTACTGGCGTCACATGCCTCGCGGCGACAATTTTTCTGATAACACAATTTCAATCTATATGAAATTTTTGTTCAGATAAATTGAAATTGTTGTGCCTATGAAAAAGAACTGCCCGAGATTTCTCGGGCAGTTCTTTTTGGGCATATCGAATAGCCCTAGCGGCCGTATTGAGTACGGTCTATCGAGCGTACTCAGTAATTCTGGTTTCGCGAATCATTGTAAGTTTGATTCTTCCAGGGTACTTCAAGTCAGATTCAATCTGTTTTGCAATGCTTCTTGCAAGTTCCTTAACATCCTGGTCAGAAACTTTTTCATTGTTTACCAGAATTCGAAGTTCACGACCTGCCTGAATTGCATAAGCCTTTTCTACGCCCTGGAAGCCTTCTGCAACAGCTTCAAGATTTTCAAGACGTTTAACGTAGTTATCTACGGTTTCGCGTCTTGCACCAGGACGTGCGGCAGAAATTGCATCGGCAATCTGTACCAGAACAGCTTCAAGCGACTGCGGTTCAACATCATTGTGGTGAGCGGCAATTGCGTTGATGATAACCTGATCTTCGCCCATTTTGCGAGCCATGTCTGCACCAACTTCTGCGTGGTTCTGTTCTGTTTCGTTTTCTGCACCTTTACCGATATCGTGTAAAAGGGCAGCACGTTTTGCAACTTCACGGTTTGCACCAAGTTCTGCGGCAAGAAGGGCTGCAATAAGTGCAACTTCTTTAGAATGTGTAAGAACATTCTGTCCGTAGCTTGTTCTGAAGTAAAGGCGTCCAAGAGCGATTACGCCGTCAGTATTCATATTGTGGATACCAAGTTCAAATAATGCTTTTTCACCTTCTTCGTAAATCTTCTGCTGTATTTCCCTTGTAACTTTCTGTACGATTTCTTCAATTCTTGTAGGATGAATACGACCGTCAGAAATAAGACGTTCAAGTGAAACTTTTGCAATTTCCTTGCGTACCGGGTCAAAACATGAAATAACAACTGCTTCCGGAGTATCGTCAATGATGATATCTACACCGGTCATTGTTTCCAGTGTTCTGATGTTACGTCCTTCTCGACCAATAATGCGGCCTTTCATTTCATCGCTTGGCAGAGAAACCGTAGTTACTGTAATGTCACTTGTAGTTTCTGTGGCAATGCGCTGAATTGTAGAAACAAGAATGTCACGGGCTTTCTTTTCCGCAGTGATGTTAGATTCCTGTTCAATCTTGTTGATGAGTGCCTGTGCGTCATGGCGAGCATCATTTTCAAGGTCTTTTATGATAAGAGATTTTGCCTCTTCGACCGTAAGACCTGAGATGCGTTCCAGTTCTTTTCTGTACTGTTCTTCCTGCTGTGCAAGGGCAACTTCACGTTTTTCCATTGCTGCTACACGATTAGCAAAGTCTTTGTCTCGTTTTTCAAACTCTGCTGCACGCTGGTCTAGCAGTTCTTCTTTTTTGTTTACCCGCGATTCATAACGCTGTACTTCTGCACGGCGCTCGCGGTTCTCCCGTTCCTGTTGGTTCCGTTCCCGAATGAGTTCATCTTTTGCTTCGAGCAAAATTTCTTTTTTCTGAGCTTCAGCTTCTCTAATTGCATCCTGTTTTACACGTTCTGCTTTTTGTTCAGACGCAGATAGTTGAAATCTGGCATACAGCCAGCGAATAGTCCATCCAAGAACGATTCCAATAACCGGGAGAATGATGAATAAAATTATGTTATTCAAAGCAATCCCCTTTTTAAGTAGAAAACTTTTGTTCCACTTTAAAATCGTTCACTATAATAATAGCGTAATAAAACGTTTGTTGTCAAACAACTTATCTATATAAATTGAAATAAAATACATACTTTTTGAGTTTTTCTGCATTTTTATAAGTTGAAAGGTCTATAAGAGGAAAGACTATTAATGTGAATTACAGAGAGAAAATAAACTATAACGTAAAATCTTTACCAAGGTAAATTTCTCTTGCCAAAGGAGAATCAAGAACATCTTGTTTTGTCCCCTGAACAACAATCTGACCTGTATTTATAATTATTGAGCGTGTTGTAATTTCAAGCGTATCGCGTACATTGTGGTCTGTTATTAGAATTCCGATTCCGCGTTGGGAAAGAAGTTTTATCATTTTTTTTATGTCTGCAACTGCAATCGGGTCAATTCCTGCAAAAGGCTCGTCAAGCATAAGGAATTTAGGTTCAATTGCAAGCGAACGTGCTATTTCTGTCCTGCGGCGTTCACCGCCGGAAAGAGTATATGCCGGCTGATTCCTTATTTTTTGAATTGAAAATTCTTCTATAAGTTTGTCCAGACGGTCGAGTTTCTGCTGCTTTGTAAGTTCTTTCTGATTTTCAAGAATTGCCCAGATATTTTCTTCGACGGTCATTTTTCTGAAAACTGAAGGTTCCTGCGGAAGATATGAAATTCCCATCTGTGCGCGTTTGTACATAGGTAAATCCGTTATGGTTTTTCCGTCTAAGATAACTTCGCCTTCTGTAGGTTTGTAAAATCCTACTATCATATAGAACGTGGTTGTTTTGCCGGAGCCGTTAGGACCGAGCAGCCCTAGAACTTCACCTGTTTTTATTGAAAAATCAATTCCCTGTACAACTTTTTTGCGACCGAAGTGCTTGTAAAGGCTAGAAACTTTCAGTTCGTGCTCTACGGATTGTTCAGAGTTTTCGCCGATAATATTTTCTTCAGTAATAATTTCGTTAGTATTTTCGGTTAAGCCTTCACTCATTGCCGTCTCCTATATAAAAACCACGCTATTGCAGACAGGTTTTATCTTATTCTTCTTTTTCGGGCTTTTTGCCTGAACTTGTTACAGAACCGTGAACACGTCCGCTCATTGAAATTTCCTGCGTGTTCATGTCGAGTGTTATCTGCTGTGCATTAAACGTATCTTTGCCTTGGACGATTTTGGGCGAACCGCTTATTTCAAGAAGCTGTTCGTTTTTGTGGTAAACCGCATAAGCACCGGTACATACATTGTCTTTTTGTGTAAGTTTTACATTTATCTGAAAAATTGCGGTCTGTGTTTTCTGTCTGTATTCCAGAAGCTGGGAAGATGCCGAAACTTCGTTTTCTTTGTCTTCAAGTTTTACATTGTCCTGTAAAAGTGTAACTTCTGTTTCCCTGTCAAAAGAAAGTTTTCCGCATGAAAATTCTGTTTGTTTTTTTGTATTTTTTGCAGAAACTTTGCCTTCTGCCTTTATTAACCTGAAATCTGTACCGGAAAGCGTAATTCTATCGGCACGGATTTCCATATTTTGAGTTTGTACGAAGGCGTTTCCCTGCAAGGTTGTTGTGTCGTTGTTGTTTCCGGCTGTGCCGGTCATTTTATCAGCCTTAAATATTATCTGTTCGGAATAAAGCGGAATACAGGCATTGCTATAAACGCTGAAAATAATAATTGCGGAAAATAAAGATTTTATACAAAGCCTGACTTTCATTTTATTTTCTCCGCTTCAGATGTTGATTCTGTTTCTGCTGAATTTTTTTCATCGACTGCATTTATTGCATCAGCTGTATCTTCATTACCTGCTGTGTTTTCTGCTTCGTCTGTTGTGACAGTGCCTGAAACAGCACCGGCAAAGGCAAATGTGCTGCTTGCAATACTTGATGAAAAATCTTTTCCGGTTAGTTTTAAATTATCTTTTTCAAGAGTGACTTCCTGGCCTTTGCCGGATGTTAACTGTTCTGTTTTTCCGTTCCAGCGAAGGTTTTGGGCAAAAATGCGCATGTCATGCTGTTCGTCTTTTACCTGAATATCGTCTAGAAGAATGTATTCTTCGTTTTCTGTATCAGCTGCAATATAACCGCTTTTTCCTTCGTTAATCAGTTTTTCATCATTGTCAAAAGATTTAAATGAAATGCCTTTTGCGTAAGAAAGGTTTCCGCTTTTATATTGTTCCAGTTTTTCTGCTTTGAGCTCGAATTTCTTTTTTCCATCTTCTGTTCTGTAAAAAGATGCGTTTTCTGCAATCATTTCCGGAATCTGTTTTTCAACGGAAATTGTGGTTTCGTATTTTAATGAGCATGATAAAAAAAGCAGAAAAATCAGTGCGCTGGAAAGAGTGCATTTTGTGGTTTTTCTGCTCATTAAAAATCTACAACGCATTATTTTTTGTTTTGCAGTACAGCTCCAATGAATGCTATGAACAGCGGATGCGGATTTGTTGGTCGGGAAATAAATTCCGGATGGAACTGTACGCCTATTCCCCATGGATGATTTTTCCATTCAAAAGCTTCGGTCTGTCTGTCCGGGATAGATACCGCGCTTGTGATAAGTCCGTTTTCTGCCATGCGGTCAGTATAACGGCGGTCAAATGTATATTTGCTTCTGTGGCGTTCAGAAATCTGTTTCTTTTTATAGATGTCAAAAAGTTTTGTGTTTTTTTCGATTTCTACAAAACTTGCGCCAAGCTTCATAATGCCTGTTGCGGTAGTTCCTGCCTGTTCTTCAGGAAGACTGATAACTGCGTGCTTGCAGTTCTGCATGAATTCCGTACTGTCCGCATCTTCCCATCCAAGAATTGAGCGGGCTGTTTCTATAGCCATAAGCTGCATTCCAAGGTCGATGCCAAGATACGGAATGTTGTGTTCGCGTGCATATTTTACGGAAGCAAGCAGACCAAGGAATCCACGCTGTCCGTAATTGCCAGGAACGACAATACCGTCAAGTCCTGTAAGGTATTTTTCTATTGAATCAGCATTTTCCAAGGTTTCTGCATCGATTTTTTTGATTTTAACGGCAACTCCGTGTGAAGTTACTGCTGCATGGAACAGTGATTCGCGGACTGATTTGTAGCAGTTATCAAGATAGTCTTTTTTGCCTACCATTCCGATTGTAATTGTCTGCGACGGATTTTTCAGCTTATCCATAAAAGTAAGCCATGGAGAAATGTCGCATTTTTTCTGCGGAAGTCCGAGTTTTTCAAGAATTTTTGTATCAATGCCCTGTTCGTGGAAGAGAACAGGAAGTTCGTATACGGAATTTTCTACATCACAGGAAGTGAATACAGATGTCGGCGGAACGTTGCAGAAAAGGCCGACTTTCTTTTTAAGACCTTCGTCCAGCTGCTGTTCGCAGCGGCATAAAAGAATATCCGGCTGAATGCCTGCTTCCTGCAGCTGCTTTACAGAATGCTGTGTTGGTTTTGTTTTTAATTCTCCGCCAATGATAACAGGAACAAGGGCAAGGTGAATGCAAACCGTGTTCTGTTTGCCGAGTTCGCGGATTAACTGGCGAACAGCTTCCAGAAAAGGAATTGTTTCTATGTCACCGACAGTTCCGCCGACTTCAACTAAAACAATGTCTGCGTTTGTCTGTGCACCGATATTTAAAATACGGCGTTTAATTTCATCAGTGATATGTGGAATAACCTGAACTGTGCGTCCATTGTAGCGGCCTGCGCGTTCGTTTTTGATTACAGAATCGTAAACTTTACCGATTGTAATGCAGTTTGCGGAAGTAAGGTTAACGCTTGTAAAGCGTGAAAAGTTGCCTAAATCCAAATCTGTTTCGGCACCATCTTCTGTTACAAAAACTTCGCCGTGCTGATAAGGGCTTATGTTTCCTGCGTCAACATTTACGTAAGGATCACATTTCATCATTGCGACTTTGTAGCCGCTGCATTCAAAAAGACTTCCGAGGGAGGAAGAAGCAACGCCTTTTCCAAGGCTTGAACAGACACCACTTGTTACAAGGACATATTTACTCATGGAATGTAATTTTCCCATTTACACGTGGATTAGTCAAGCCACGTAAAGAAATCGCGAGTGACGCAGCGATTTTAGTGGCGTCAAGCTCGGACTCTTCCGAGCTTATACTCCTGCTGCCGCAGGCTGCGTAAAATACAAAGCGGCGGTTTGCTTGTAACGAACCATGTGAGGCGCGGATAAGGCGGCATGCGATACAGGCGATGCATTTTTGCCGCACTGTCAGAGATGTCTATGTCATTGCGAAAAATAGTAAAATTCTCAAAATAATCTAAAAATGTAGTTTTTTTTCGCCGATACTATATAATATTAGATATGGCAGATTTATTAACAGATTCAGAATTCGAAAAATTTCGCAAGCTTATATATGATGAAAGTGGAATTACATTTTCTGATACAAATCGTTCTGTTTTGGACAGCAGAATTAAAGAGCGCTTGCGTGAAGAAAAAATTGACACAGTAGAAGAGTATTATAATCGCGTTTTGGCAGATAAAGAAGAAATGAAGCTTATGCTTGATTCGGTTACAACGAATCTGACACGTTTTTTCCGTAATCAGCCTCATTTCGATGCTCTTGTAAATTATGTTATTCCGCACTTGCTTGAAGAAAAAAAGAATTCTGCGGATAAAACGATTCGTGTATGGAGTGCCGGATGTTCCACGGGCGAAGAGCCGTATACAATTGCCATGATTTTAAAGGACATTTTACCGGCTCCTTATACATTTGCCATAACAGCTTCTGATATTTCTTTAAAATCTTTGATGGTCGGACGACAGGGATTTTATCCTACTGCAAGAATTAACGGTGTTCCTGAAAACTATCTTGAACGCTTTTTTACAAAGACAGAAACCGGCTATCAGGTAAAGAAAGAGCTTATGGATACAATCCATTTTGACTATCACAATCTGCAGCATGATTCCGGTTCAAAAAATCTTGACATTATTTTCTGCCGCAATGTTTTGATTTACTTTGATGAAGCGGCACAACTTTCTGTAATTGACCGCTTCTGGAATTCTATGTCACCAAGTTCATATCTGTTCATAGGTCATTCTGAATCCTTGTTCGGAATGAAGACCAAGTTTGAATTTTTAAAGACAGAATGGGCTTGCTTATATCAGAAAAATCTGAAATAAATTTTGGGTAAAATATGCATTTTGATGCATGTTTTGCACAATAATTGGATGGTGTGGGGTTTACTTAATGGAAGATATTTCGGTTTTAGTTTGTGATGACTCAGCTTTGATGAGAAACCTTATTTCTCGTATCATTGACGGCACAGAAGGTATGCGAGTTTGTGCCAAGGCAATGAACGGAAGTATCGCTCTTGAAAAAATCCCGTTAATTGAGCCGGATTTAGTTGTTCTTGATATTGAAATGCCTGTAATGACCGGTGTTGAATTTCTTGAAGAACGGAAAAAGCGCGGCATAGATGTTCCGGTTGTTGTTCTTTCAAGTATTGCAACAAAAGGTGCAGCCGTTACAATGCGCTGTCTTGAATTGGGCGCAAGTGACTTTATTACAAAGCCGAACGGTTCAATTTCTGCTGATTTGTCTGCAATTGCTGCAACTCTGGTAGAAAAAATAGGTTCTTACGGCAGTCGTTATGCTTCTCGTCGTGGAAAACAGGTTTATCCGCCTGATTTCTTCCACAAGATGATGAAGCTCAAGATGGCCGAAAAATATGTTGCTGACCAGAAAGGAGAAATTTCTGTTCAGCAGCCTGTTGATAAAGAAAAATCAAAGGCGCTTGTAGATAGTTTTACCTTTTCATGGCAGAAAAAGCCTGAAAAGAAAGAGCCTGAAGTTATTGCTCCTGTCCGCGAAGGCGGCCGCATTGAAATTATTGCAATCGGTATTTCAACAGGCGGACCAAATGCATTGCGCGATGTTTTCAAGGCTATTGATCCGCGCCTGAAGCAGCCGATTCTGGTTGTTCAGCATATGCCGGCGGGTTTTACAAAGGAATTTGCTGAAAGTTTGAATCACATTTGTCCTCTGGAAGTAAAGGAAGCAGAAGACGGAGAGAAAATTCTTGGCGGACATATTTATATTGCGCCGGGTGATTTCCATATTTATGTTAAACGTGAACTTTCAGGTCCGATTCTGCATCTTTCTCAGGAGCCGCAGAGAAACGGTCACAGACCTTCTGCAGATGTTTTGTTTGAGTCTGTTGCAAATGAATATAAAAACAATGCTCTTGGCGTAATTATGACCGGAATGGGTAAAGACGGAGCCGTTGAACTTACTAAAATGAGAAAAGAAGGCGCCTGGACATTAGGTCAGGATTCTGAATCAAGCATCGTATACGGAATGCCGCGTGTTGCCTGGGAAATGGGGGCTGTTCAAAAGCAGTGTTCGCTTCGCGAAATGCCTGATGAAATAAGCAAACTTGCAAGAGAACATCTTATAAAATAGTCTGAATATTAAATCCTCTGAATGCCGGATTTTATAAAACCTGGCATTCGGAAAAATCTGGCATTCAGAAAAGACAACATGCCTTAATGGCGTTAATTTACATTCTTAACTGCACAGTTCTGTTATTTCAGGCTGTGCAATTTTTTTATATTTTGCTGCAAAAAATGATATTGCCGCTCCGAATACAAAACCTGAAAGTGCAGAAGCAGCTTTTATTCCGTCGATAAAATTTTTACCTGTTTTTATTTCTAAAAAACTTATTCCAAAATAAAAAATAAAGGCACAGAGTACCGGAAATAAAATTGAAGAAAGTGCCTGAGACAATTCTTTTTTTCTTGAAGTTCCGATTTTTACAATTGAGTTGATTTTTACAGGAAATTTATTTGGGTTTATAACTTCAAACGGATTTCCGCGTTTTGCGCATCCCTGCTTGCAGCTTAAACATGCGCCTTTTATAAGAGGAACAACGGTAATTTTTTCATCCTGAATCGATGTTACAAATGCCGTGTCATGCATGGTGCGTTTCCTCCACGTTTTTCAATTTCTTTCATGCGTTTTATGCATTCTTCCATACCGATTTTGTTGCCAAGTTCTTCGTATGTATCGCGCAAGTTGAATAATGCATCATAGTAGTAGGGATCTATCATTACGGCGGTTTCAAAAGCTTCGCAGGCTTTGTCATATTCTGAATTGTTAAAATAAATTACGCCGGTTGTATTCCATAGATGTGCATTTGTCTGGTCAAGCTGAATTGCTGTAAGGCAATAATTGTATGCGCTCTGAATGTCGCCTGTGTTGAGCGAAATGATTGCAAGGGTTTCAAGAGTTGTAATGTCTTCAGGATTTAAATCAAGGGCTTTTTCAAGGGCAGAAAGTGCAAGGTCAGGTTTGCCCGCATCGCGGTATGTTATTCCAAGGTTGAGCCACAATATGTAATTTTCCTGTTCCATCTGGATTGCGCATTTTAAGCAGGAGATTGCATCGCTGAATTCGCCTTTTGCAGCATGCCTTATGGCTTCTGCATTCAATGATTGTACGCTGTCGTTCATAGTTATTTTACCTGATTATTTTACCTGTGGAACCATACCTGCAAAAAGCCGGTAAATAGCTTCAGATGCCGTATCTTTTGAATACAAGGATGAAAGCTCTGCCGGTTTTGTTTTTATTAAATCAAGGCCTTTTTCGTAGGCTGTTTTAATTTGTCCGCCCTGTTCAAGAATTTTAATGCATTCTTCTACAGCAGGTGATTTTATTCCGTTTTTTGCTGCGTCTGCCATGAGCGATGTAATTTTTTCCTTGTGCTCAGGATATTTTTGCAGATGCAATAATACAGGAAGGCTTTTTTTGTTTTCTACTATATCATCGCCTCTAAGTTTGCCGGGATTTCCTGTAGTTAAATTCTGCACATCATCAAGAATCTGGAATCCAACGCCGATTTGGGCTGCAATTTGTCCTGCTTTTGCGGCTGTTTCTAAAGTGCCGCCTGAAGCGATTATTCCTGCTTGTGCTGCAAGAGATGCAAGTGTTCCTGTTTTGCTCTGTACCATGGCTGTATATTCTTCTACCGAAGGAATTAAATCAGGCGTTCGATGCCATAAAATATCCATTGCCTGCCCAAGATGAAGTCTTCGTAATTCCTGTGTGTATAGTTTATAAAGACGGTTTTTTAATTCCACTGAAGCATCAAGTTTATCGATGCAGACTGGAGCTTCAAAGTAAAGCCATGCGCCTGCATTTATTGCAGTATCCAGCCCGAACGTTATATGTGCTGCAGGTTTTCCGCGGCGCATGTCCGCATTGTCTTCTATATCATCGTGAATTAAACTTGCCGTGTGGCAGAACTCTACAAGCGGAGTAAGTTTATATGCATTTGAAATAAATTTTTGCTCTTCTTCCATAGAAGAGGCTGTGTGTTTTGCTGCCATTTCTGCGCATAAAACCAGAAGAAGCGGGCGCCACCGTTTTCCGCCTAAGGTTAAAAGGTTGCGGCATGGAAGCACAAGCGGATTTAAATGTATGTTCCCGATGCATTCAGAAATTGTTCCAAAGGAAGCCGTTTTCCATTCTGATTTATATTCAGCAGGAAGAGCTTCCAGCAATACTTCTTCTATTTTTGCAAGTCGTTCAGAAAAGTCTTTATCCATATTAAAAAGTATACTAAAATCCTGATTAAAATACAAATCTCGTTGTGGCGTTTAAAAAAACGAGTGGAAAAACGCGGTTGCTCTGTAAATTTTTGAGCAAATTTGCCGAAAATAAAATTACGATGGGTTCAAATTCTTACGAAAAACCGGATTTCTGGTCTCGCAAGGCTTTTTCTGAAGGTTATCCTGCAAGGTCAGTTTATAAACTAAAAGAAATAGACGAAAAATTCGGCTTTATTAAAAAAAATTATACGGTACTCGATCTTGGAGCCGCTCCTGGCAGCTGGACAACATTTTTGCTTCGTACAATGAACGGCAGTGGTAAAGTTGTTTCCTGTGATTTAAATCCACTTGCAAAAGATGTAAAGAGTGATAATCTAGTATTCATTCAGGGCGATTTGAATGCACCTGAAATTCGTGACCAGATAAAAGCAAATGGTCCGTATGATCTTGTTGTTTGTGATGCAGCGCCTTTGACAACCGGTAACCGCATGGTTGATACCGCGCGCTCAGAAAATCTTGTTGAAATGGCCATCTGGTATGCGCAGACAATGCTCAGAACAGGCGGAAATTTTACCGTAAAGATTTTTCAGAATGGAGATCAACAGCGTTTTTTAAAGATGATGCGGGAAATTTTTACTTCGGCAAGAGGATTTAAGCCAGAAGCATGCCGCTCAGAATCTTTTGAAACATATCTAGTAGGGCTGAATAAAAAATAGCGGAGTTTTTGATGAAAAAAATTGGACCTAAAAAGTTATTTCTTGTTTCGCTTTGTGCTGTTGCTTTTATTTCTTTTTCAGTTGCCGCAGTTTTTCATTATAAACACAGAAATCTTGGAATTGGTGGTTTTGAAACTCCAGACAGAGATGTCTTTGTAAAAGAAATTATTGAAGAAAGTTTGAATACAGAACTTGCTGAAAATCAGAAAAAAGATACAGTTGCCTATCAAATTTATCGTGTTAATTCCGGTGATATGATTGGTGCAATTGCCGAAAAATTCGGCGTAACTCAGGATACTTTAATCAGTGTAAATAAAATCAAGCAGACAAGACTTTTGCAGATTGGTCAATATCTAAAAATACCAAATATGCCGGGCATCCTTTATACCGTAAAAAGTTCCGGTGAAAATTTGCAGTCTGTAACTGATTATTTTAAAGTTGATTTACAAAAATGTGCGCTTGCCAACGGCATTACTTCTGAGAGTAAACTTACAGAAGGCCAGGTGCTTTTTGTGCCGGATGCAGAACTTGATTGGGTAACAAGACAGGAAATTAACGGAGATTTATTCATCAGGCCTTTAAAACGCTATTATCTTTCTTCTAATTATGGCTGGCGACCAAGCCCGTTTACAGGTAAACGTTCTTTTCATAATGGAATAGATATGGCATCTCCAGAAGGAACGTATGTTCGTCCGGCTTTGGTGGGCAGAGTTTCTTCAACAGGTTTCAGTTCTGTTTATGGAAATTATGTAATAATTGCACATCATTCAGGCTATAAAACTTTGTATGCTCATCTAAGTTCTATAAATTGCAAAAAAGGGCAGAGTGTCGGACTTAATACTGTGATTGGAAAAGTTGGCAGTACAGGTCAGAGTACGGGACCTCATCTTCATTTTACTGTTTATAAAAACGGCAAGACGGTAAATCCATTTACATTGATGAAATAGCGATGGTATTCGCTTTGCATTTTGCAGATTTGCGCTGTGTCTTATTTACACTAAGATTTTTTGCAGATTTGCGCCGAGTTGTATTTTCGGCGCATTTTTTTTCAGTGTATCGTATTTTTAATTTTACATTGCCAGTTTGTGCGTTTCGATTTTCTTTACAAAAAAGTCCATATTGCAGCCAACAAAAAAAGCACAATAGGTTGTAAAAACTGTAGCGAACAGAACGTAGAAAGGCAGAACTAAAAGCTGGTCTGAACTTGTTCTTGTCATAATTCCAAGGAAAATCATCATGGCTGTCATTGCAATTCCTGCCGTAATCCAGCGTGAAAGCGGGAACGGGTTTTTTATTTCCGCTTTTTCTGCAAAGTCCGGGTTAATCTGATTTAAAACTGCATGTATTGTTTTATCTGTAACTGGCATCTGCACGGAAAGAGGTTTTTTAGCCAGTTTTTCAGCCTTTGTTAAAAGACGGACTTCATTTCTGCACTGGCGGTTGAATAAAAGTTTTATTGTTAAAGACAGAGGAATCCTTTCATTTTTATCCAGCATTAAAAATTCGTTCATAATTTCGTTATAGTTTTTCATTTTAGGCCTCCATTTCATTATAGCTGAAATGCATTTTTGTTAGTTTGTCGCGTAAAAGCTGTTTTGCACGGAAAATATGCGACTTTATTGTGTTTACCGGTATTTCTGTAATTTCGCTGATTTCCTGATACGGAATATCATAGAAAAAATATAAATCCAGACATATTGCAAACCGTTCGGGAAGTTCTTCTATTGCTGCGTGGACGGCTTCAAATGTTGCCTTTTGAATCTGCTTTTCTTCCGGGGTTAAATCAGAATCTGGCGGAGAATTTTCTTCGGTCAGGGCAACGTAATCTTTTCTTCGGTTTACAGAATTTATTGCGATATTATAGGCAACCCGTGTAATCCAGGTGGAAAAAAGAGAATTGCCTTTATATGTGGATAGCTTTGTGTAAGCCCGCAGAAAAACTTCCTGAACAAAATCTTCTGTGTCGGAATGATTCTTGAAAAAACTCATTCCAAGCATTTCAACACGTTTTTTGTAAAGACTCATTAGCATTGCAAAGGCTCTTGAATCGCCTTTGAGCGTTTCTTTTATGAGCCTGCAATCTCTCTTTATTAAGAGCTTTGTTTCAATGCGGTCTGCATTGGTAACTGGCATCCTAGTTCTTAAAATCCGGGTTTACTTTGTAAAAAACAAGCATGCATAAGCCCAGAATTAAAGGAATAAGTCCGCCAAGAAGTGCGTATCCAAGCCCTGCCATTAAAGCAAAGAATAAAGTTAAAATTGTACCTGTTCCGCTTAAAAGAAGTCCTACAAGAAGAGAAAATGTTTTAAGATCAAATTTTGTAGGATTGTAGGTTCCAGATTTTATCTGAAGTTTTATTTCGTGGTGATGCCACAAAAGATAGAAAAATATAATTACACCACCGATAACAATTCCAACGATTGGAATTACAGCTAAAACTACCTGTGCGCTGTTTGATGTTATGTTGTCCACGCCGATTTTTCCTCCTGAAAATATCTGCGATATATCTGCTATATTCCTATATATGCTTTATATCCGCTATAGGATTAGACCCCGAAATCAAAAAAAAGTTGCAGAAAAGAAGTTGTTTTTGGGTCGAATTCAGTCTAGAAAAATATATTCCTTAAAATAGATTGCCTGAATTTTTCCAAGTACAAGTTCCTTATTTATGTTCTGCAAAATTTCTGCTTTTATCGTATTTTCTTTTAAATTCAGAAGTTCCTGCTTTGTGTGGGAAGCAAAATAGTCTGTAATAATCGTCTGAATTTTTCTGTTTTTCTGTGTAAGTTCTTCATAAAAAGATTTGTCGCCGGATTTGTAAGAAATCCATGGACTTATTATTACGGGGCTTCCATTGGAATTTGAATCAGCAGGTTTTGTTAAGGTTCTTAGACGTTCATATTCTGTGAATGAAATATCTGCGGCTTTTTCTGCGATTCTTTGAGGAAGCGGGTCAATGTTCCGCATGCCGCTGCCTGGTTTTGCTTTTCCTGTTGCAAAGGCAATTATTGTTCCTGAAACGATTAATGCCAGAAGAATTGCAGCGCAAAGAGAAAGGATTTTAAAAATAAGTTTTTCTACTGTTGGAGAAGATTTTGCGATATATTTGTGTTCTGCCAGATTTTCAGAATTTCCGGCGTTTTTTATATCTGGTTTATTTTCCATGTTCCCATTCCGCAGATTTATGAGTTTCAGAAATCCAGCCTGATTTTATGCCGGTTTCAATGTTTTTTTGAACCCAGTTCCATATTTCAGGCATAAAATCTTTTACCGGTGCCATACGGTTTTCTACATCCTGCCTCGTAGCCGAGGCCTGAAGCCAGGTGTGTCCGCCTGTAAGTGTGTTGTGCAAAAAAGGTTGAATTCTATCCATGCAGTTAGCGAATTTTGCTTCAACTGTTTCCATTGCGTCAAATTCTTCCCAAAGGGCGCGAAGAGTTTTTGCCTGTTTTTCCGGTAAAATTGAAAAAAGTTTATCTGCTGCCTGCTGTTCCCGTAAGGCTTTTGTTTTGTTTGCTTCTTTGTCAAATGCAAAGGTATCGCCTGCATAAATTTCTATTAAATCATGCGCAATGCAAAGATTTGCAGCTTTCATTACATCAGGCTTTTCTTTTGCAAATTCGCTGAAAATCATACACATAAGGGAGATGTGCCATGAATGTTCTGCATCGTTTTCGCGCCGAGAACCGTCTGTAAGCAAGGTGCGCCGCTCAATGTGAGTCATTTTATCGGCTTCTACAGTGAATTTTAAAAGCCTGTCCAAATCTTCATTTCCAGAAGAAACGAAAGATGAAAGATTTTTGGTGCTACTTTTTATTTCCATGAATACAGTATAAGTTTTTGGCGTTATATTCGCAAGCATAAGCAGAATTTATGCTGATAAAAGAAAACGCATTGCAATTATTTTGTTGCAATGCGTTGTGTTTTTTTCATTTACTTTTGTTCGGAAGTTTCAGCAGGCTTTTCTTCTTTTGCCTCGCCGCCGCCATCTGTTTTGGCTGCTTCTCCATTACCTTCCGTTGCTGCTGTATTTTGAGCTACCTGTTTTTTTACGGCTTTGCGTACTGGCGGCGGTTTTTTATGATAGTGCTGCACATAGGATGCAAAATTCATAAATAAAACCACTACGATGCAGGTTCCCCATACAGTTGAATTTGTGAGGACTTTTACTATTACCGAAATCATCTTTGATAATGGCATAGTATTATTATCGGAATAACGCGGCTTTTAATTGAGTATTTATACAGTGTGGAATGATATGCCGTATTACTCGCGGAATAACTTTTACTGGGGGTGAAAGTTTTGCAGGGGCAAAACTTGACGCCGCTAAAATTGCTGCGACCCCGCGGTTTTGAAACATCAATGAAGCCTGCAAGGAAGCAGGCTTGAAGCGAGTTTTTTGGAAAAAAACTCGGCGAATACCATTTACATGGATGTAAATGGTATTCCCTTGACTACCATCTTTTCATTCATTACCATTTTGACATTATGACAGGAATTGTTGATTATAATGCAGGAAATATCCGCAGTGTTGAACGTGCACTTGATTCAATTAAAGCGCCGTTCATTCTTTCTAAAAGTCCTAAGGATTTGGAAAACTGCGACAGGCTTATTTTTCCGGGAGTAGGTGATTGTGCCTACGCAATGAAGCAGCTTGCCCTTACCGGTTTTGACAGCTTTTTGAAAGACTGGTTTGCTGCCGGAAAACCGATGACAGGAATCTGTCTTGGCTCACAGATTGTTCTTGATTCTTCTGAAGAAGGCGATGTTGCCTGTCTTGGTCTTATAAAAGGAAAATGCCGCCACCTTGCAAACGCCTGGAAAGAACTTGGCGTAAATAAAGATAATTCCTTAAAAGTTCCCCACATGGGATTCAACAACCTGAACTTAAAACACGGTTCAACCCGTCTTTTAGATGGAGTTCCTGAAAACAGCAATTTCTATTTTGTTCATTCATATTTTTTGCAGCCCGAAGATGATTCTGTTGTAAAAGCAACTGCGGATTACGGATTCCCTGTTCCAGTCGTGCTGGAAAAAGATAACCTTACGGTTTTCCAGTTCCATCCTGAAAAATCCGGTGCGCCCGGACTTCAGATTCTGCGCAATTTTGTAAAAGATGACCTTGCCGGAACGGGCTTTGAAAATAAAGATTCTGCCACAACTTCTGCTTCGGGAACTGCCGGAGGTGCATCATGCTGAAAAAAAGAATAATTGTCTGCCTTGACGTTAAAGACGGAAGAACAACAAAAGGTGTCAAATTCAAAAATAATATAGATATCGGTGATCCTGTTGAAATGGCAAAAAAATACTATGAACAGGGCGTTGATGAACTTGTTTTTTATGACATTATGGCTTCTGCGCGCGGACGCGGACCAATCCTTGAACTTATTGAAAAAGTTGCAGGTCAGGTTTTTATTCCGTTCTGCGTTGGCGGCGGCATAGGTACAATAGAAGATATCCGCTCAACAATTCTTGCTGGAGCTGAAAAAATCAGTCTGAATTCTCAGGCTGTAAAGAATCCTTCGCTTATTACAGAAGGTGCGCGCGTTTTTGGCAATCAGTGTATTGTTTTGGGAATGGATGCTGCAAAGGATGATTCCATGCCATCAGGTTACCGCGTTTACATTAACGGCGGCCGTGTTGCAACAGAACTTGATGCTTTGGATTGGGCAAAAAAAGCTGTTTCACTTGGTGCAGGTGAAATCGTATTGAATTCTATCGATGCAGACGGAACAAAAGCCGGCTACGAACTTAATCTTACAAGAATGATTGCAGAAAATGTTGATGTTCCTGTAATTGCTTCCGGCGGCGGTGGAACCGTGCAGCACATGGCAGATGTTTTAACAAAGGGAAAAGCTGATGCCGCTTTGATTGCAACCATGGTTCATTCAGGACAGTTTACAGTCGGCGGAATAAAGGAAGAACTTGACAAGGCTGGAATTCCTGTAAGGCTTTAGATTGCTGATTTTTTTTGTTGAACGTTCGGGGATCTCTGGAGAAGTTTTTTGGGCGCGAACGAATCAGACGCGCAGGCAGAAGCACGAGGTAAAAAATGAATAAAAAAGAAGTTGAAAGTTTTAAGGAATGGTACGAGTTTGTAAAAGACGAAAATGCAAATGAAATTCCTGTTTTTAACCGCGAGGTAAGAATCCTTTTCAGCCAGTGCAGCGAAAACGGCAAAATGAATTTGTGCGAATTATTAAAGCTTACTTCGGATTCTGCGGTAGAAGATTATGCCATGCGCGGAATGACATGGCGCGTTCTTGCTGAAAAAGGTTATGCGATTTTAACTTCCAGACAGTCTTATCATTTTTATCGCCTGCCGGAAACCGATGAAAAAATTCTTCTTACAACCTGGGAAGAAACTCCGGAGCCTTTGCAGTTAATCCGCCGCTATAAAATTTCAACTGATAAAGGTGAAATTTTGATTTCCGGTCATAGTGCGTGGCTTGTAGTAAATCCTTCAACGCGCCGTATTGTTCGGCCTTCAGATTTTACTTTACGTCAGCCGGTTCCAAAATATACAGTTGATTTTGACGGCATTCCTACAGGAAAAATTGCAGTCCCGGAAAAACTTACGGTTTTGAATCAGCGCCCGATTTGTTTTACAGATACGGACAGCAACGGCCACACTAATAATTCACGGTACGGGGCTTTTGTTTTAGATTGCCTTCCGGTTGAATATCAGAAAAAGAATTTTACGGACTTTAGAATCAATTATTCAAAAGAAGCAGTAAAAGGTCAGATGCTCCAGATGTTCGCTTCTTTTGACGATGAATCTAAAAAAATTACGATTGTCGGAAAAAATGGCGAAACTACCTGTTTTGAGGCGGAACTGTATTATGTTTGAAGTCAGGGTTGAAGATGATTTTGCTGCCGCACATTTTTTGCGCGATTATCACGGAAAATGCGAAAATCTTCACGGGCATAATTATAAAGTTTTTGTTCATGTCCGCGGCAACAAACTTAACGAAGGTGGAATGCTTTTAGATTTTTCTCAATTAAAATCCTGCTTAAAAGAAGTTCTTAAAAAAATCGACCATACTAATTTAAATGACATGAGTATTTTTGAACAGAATCCAAGTGCCGAACGAATTGCAAAATATATTTTTGATTCGGTTTTAGAAAGTGCAAAAAAAATCGGACTTGATTTGTCTTATTCAAAAGGAAAGCAGGAAGCTTATCTTTTTGCTGTTGATGTCTTTGAAACTGATAGAAACCGCGCGCGATATTGTTTGAGTTTTACTGGCTAAGTGCAAATTTCTGTGCATTCCAGCCGGCGCATTACTGTTCGCGCGCGATATTGTTTAGCCTAACGCTACGTCAAGAATCATCATCAGGGCAAAGCCTGCGGCAAATCCTATTGTACAAATGTCTGTTTTTTCTTCGCGGGTTGCTTCCGGAATCAATTCTTCAATTACTACGTAAATCATTGCGCCTGCTGCAAAAGCAAGAAGATACGGCAAAAATGGAATTACAAGCGAAGTCAGTAAAATTGTAATAAGAGCCGCGATTGGTTCAACGGCTCCTGAAAGTGTTCCGTATATAAAGGCCTTTGATTTTTTATTTCCTTCAGTGCGGAGCGGCATGGAAATAATTGCACCTTCAGGAAAATTCTGAATTGCTATACCGATTGAAAGGGCAAGGGCGTCCGCAAAAGAAATTGAATTTCCGCCATGAAGAAAACTTGCAAAAACAACACCAACGGCCATTCCTTCCGGAATATTGTGCAGGGTTACCGCAAGCATAAGCATCATTGTGCGGCTTATCTTATTTATTGAAGACGACGGCCCTTCAGGCGACGATGCAAGTGCATGTAAGTGCGGCGTAATTTTATCCAGCAAAAATAGAAAAGAAACTCCAAACGCAAATCCTATAAATGCCGGTAAAAACGCAAGACGGCCAAGATTTTCGCTCATATTCATTGCAGGAATTAAAAGCGACCATACACTTGCTGCTGTCATTACTCCGGCTGCAAAACCGAGCAGAGCGCGCTGAACAGAATCATTCATCTTCTTTTTCATAAAGAAAACACAGGCGGAGCCTAAGGTTGTTCCAAGAAATGGAATTAAAAGTCCAGTTGCCATTAATTGCATTGTCTAATCCTGCCTTTTTAACTGTTTTGCGCAAAGAAATTCCGCGGAATCCTTTACTTTAATTTTAACACGCTTGTCCAGCCTGCCTTGTAGAAGTCATAAAGTTCCTGTGCACAGCGTAAACCTTCTTCCTTTGGAATATCATGGATAATTAATTCAAATAATGCAGAAAACTCGCCGCTTATAATCATGTGTTCCAAAGTCGGATTAAGTGCATGAGGCTTGTAGCCCTGAGCTTCTATTTCCTTATAAAAAACGTGAGTTATCTTAATTTCTTCTTCTACAATGTCATGTATGAAATTTTCAAATTCCGTACCTTCGCTTGCATTTAAAATCAGGCGGAATGCATCTTTGTGGTCGTAGGCATATTCATACATGTGTTCCATCCCATGCTCTGAATAATCAAAGGTTTTGTTTGCCCATTCGGATTTTGGGTTTGACATAAAATCATTAATAACTTTTTTAAAATAATTCATTACATAATCTGCATGCGGCTTTACAAGTGCCGAAAAAAGTTCTTCTTTACTTTTATAGTAGCCGTAAAAAGCTCCGGTCGTAACTCCTGCCTTTTTGACTATTTCGCGCAAAGAAGCTCCGCGGAAACCTTTTTCCAGAAATTCCGCAGTAGCAATTTCATGTATTTTCTGAAGTGTATTTTCTGCCATAGATGGATTATAAAATATCAGTTTCATGCGGGCAAGTGGATAGTTTTTTCCGGCTTATTTTTTTAAGCAGATTATTGACAAGTATAACAGTGTTATATAAATTATAGAAAAAGTTAGTTATAACTAACAGGAGATAAAAATGTTAAACCAAAATGACTATTCCGGTGAACAGGATAAAATTTCTGCTGCGCCGGAAAAACAAAAAATGTCTGCTTCTGGAAAAAAATCCCTGCTTACGTGGATTTTTACATTTGCAGGTGAAAAAAAAGGTGCATATTTTGCAAGCATATTTTTTGCAATACTTAGCGTTGCATGCGGAATTGTTCCGTATGCTCTTATTGCGAATATCGTCAGAAAATTACTGGAAGGCGTTCGCGACCGGGAAGTTTATTTCCGCGATTGCCAGATAATTGCAGCATTCTGGCTTGGAAATGCCTTCTTTCACATGATTTCTACAACTTTCAGCCATGCAGCAACTTTTACGGTTCTTGCAAATATCAGAAAAAATCTCTGTGACAAGCTGACACGCCTTCCGCTTGGTTCAGTTTTTGATATGCCTTCCGGGGCATTAAAAAACATTCTCGTAGAGCGGATTGACAGCATGGAAACGACTCTTGCCCACATTTTGCCGGAATGGACAAGTAACCTTCTGCTTCCGCTTTTGATGTTTGCCTATCTTTTTCATTTGGACTGGCGGATGGGGCTTGCTTCCCTTGCAACCCTGCCAATCGGAATTATTTCATCATGCTTTATGATGACCAATATGGCCGAGCGTTTTAACAACGCAATTGAAAAAACAAAAATATTAAATGATACAGCCGTTGAATACATAAATGGAATTGAAGTAATAAAGGCTTTTGGAAAATCAAAATCTTCTTACGAAAAATTTGTTACGGCAGCCCGGGATGGTTCTTCCTGCTATGTTGAATGGATGCGGGAATGTATCTGGCCGTTTACAATTGCCTTTGTAATTTCACCTTCAACTTTGCTTACAGTTCTTCCAATCGGCGGATTTTTCTTTTTGAACGGAACGCTGTCTGCTGTAAATTTCATAACAATCATCATTCTTTCTATGAGCATTATTCAGCCGCTTCTGGTTGTTTATTCTTACCACGATGATTTGGCAAAAGCCGGCGTAATTTTTGGCGAAGTCGGTTCAATAATGGATATGGCTGAGCTTGACCGCCCTGCAACAGATGTTAAAAAGCCGCAGGATAATTCGATTGTGCTTAAAGATGTGCATTTCAGCTATAAAAAGGGGGAAGTCTCCCCCTCGCTTCAGCCTGCTTCGCAGTCTTCCGCTACCCCTTCGCCTAGGGGCGGTGTTTCGCAGGAGCGAAACCATGCCCCTAAAACCCCATGCACCGAGGTTTTGCATGGCATCAGCATGACATTGCCGCAAGGTTCTTACACAGCCTTTGTAGGTCCTTCAGGCAGCGGAAAATCAACAATCGCACGCCTTATCGCTTCTCTTTGGGATGTTGACTCCGGTTCAATTGAAATTGGCGGAGTAAATATAAAAAATCTTTCGCTTGAAGAATATAACCGCCGCGTAGCTTACGTAAGTCAGGATAATTTTCTGTTTGACCTTAGCGTACGCGACAATATCCGGCTTGGCCGCTTAGATGCAACGGACGAAGAGGTTGAAGAAATTGCAAAAAAATCAGGCTGTTACGATTTTATCATGTCGCTTGAAAATGGATTTGAAACAATTGTCGGCGGCAGCGGAACTCATTTAAGCGGCGGTGAGCGGCAAAGAATTGCTATTGCGCGTGCAATGATGAAAGATGCTCCGATTGTAATTTTAGACGAAGCAACTGCCTACACAGACCCTGAAAACGAAGCAATTATTCAGCAGAGCGTTGCAAGTCTTGTAAAAGATAAAACTTTAATCGTAATTGCTCACAGGCTTTCGACTGTCCGCGATGCAGATAAAATTTATGTCATAAAAGATGGAACAATAAACGCAAGCGGAACGCATGAAGAACTGCTTGCACAGAACGGTTTGTATAAATCAATGTGGGAAGCTCACATCGCTTCTAAGGATGAATAAATGTTAGAAATTTTAAAACGATTTTTTAATTTTTGCGATAAAGAAAACAGAAACAAATTTTACGCTTCAATCGCACTTGGAGTTTTAAATTCATTTTTTATGGCATTAAGAATTGCGGCTATTGCCGTTATGATGCAGGGAATAATCAGAACTTTTGCAACCGGGAATTCTGCTGCTCAGCCTTTTACGGAAAAAACAATCTGGCTTTCACTTGCTATAATGTGCTTCAGTCTGATAGCGGCAATAATTACAAAAAAGACTATGTCTATGCTCCAGACAGAAGCCGGTTACAGAACCTGTGCCGGAAAGCGGATTGAAATTGCAGAACATCTTCGCTACATTCCGATGGGCTATTTCAACAAAAATTCGCTCGGCCAGATTACAAGCGTAACAACAAATACGATGGAACTTGTAGGAGATGTCGCAACGCGTGCGGTTATGCTTGTAACGCAGGGGCTTTTAGATTCCGTGCTTATTATAGTAATGATTTTCTTTTTTGACTGGCGGATTGCACTTGTGGCACTTGCAGGCTTTCTTTTGTTTCAGTTTGTAAATGTTTTTATGCGTCTTTCGGTTCATGGAATTTCAGAAGAAAAAAACAGAACTGACGAAAATCAGGTAAGTAAAATCCTTGAATATATTCAGGGAATTGCAGAAGTAAAAGCCTATAATCTTACAGGAACTCGCCGCAAGGAACTTAATTCGGTTATAGATCATGCTAAAGATGTTTGTCTTAATATGGAATTGCGTTGTATTCCGATTTCAGCCATTCAATCGATGGTTGCAAAACTAAGCGGAGTTGCAATCATGCTTGCGTCTATTTCGTTTTATCTTTCCGGTACCATGCTGCTTGAAAACTGTGCCGTAATGATTGTCTGCTCGTTTATGCTTTTTAGCGCGATGGAAGCCGGCGGAAACTACAGTGCACTTTTACGGATAATCGACTTAGGCGTGAAAAAAGCACAGGCAATTCTTGATGTTCCGACAATGGATATTGAAGGTGGAAAAAATCAGGACAGAGGTGCTTCGGAATCGGATAGTGATAAAGGAAGTGACAAAGATATTTTTGCAAAAAACATTACTTTTGCTTACGATAAGCGAAAAATAATTGACGGCGTAACGATAAAAATTCCTGCAAACACAACAACAGCGATAGTTGGGCCAAGCGGCGGCGGAAAAACAACATTGTGCCATCTTCTTGCACGTTTCTGGGATGTGGATTCCGGCTGTGTAACTTTAGGCGGTAAAGATGTCCGTGATTACGATATGGATTCGCTTATGGCAAATTTCAGCTTTGTTTTCCAGAATGTATATCTTTTTCATGACACAATTGCAAATAATATACGCTTTGGCGAGCCTGCAGCTCCTATGGAAAAAGTAATTGCTGCGGCAAAAAAAGCCTGCTGCCACGAATTTATTTCAAGTCTTCCGGATGGATACGAAACTGTAATAGGCGAAGGGGGCGCAAGTCTTTCCGGCGGTGAAAAACAGAGAATTTCAATTGCCCGCGCAATTATGAAAGATGCACCTGTAATTATTCTGGACGAAGCTACCGCCAATGTTGATCCGGAAAATGAACATTATCTTATGCAGGCAATAGATGAGCTTACTAAAGAAAAAACGGTTATTATGATTGCCCATCGTTTAAAAACTGTGCGCAATGCAGACCAGATTATTGTAATTGATAAAGGTAAAATTGCAGAACAGGGCAAACATGAAGAGCTTGTAAAACTTGGCGGAATCTATGCAAGGTTTATAGACAGCCGCAATAAAGCTGTTTCCTGGAAATTGTAGAAAGATTCAAATATGGTTTCCGTTAAGGAGCTTAACGGTGTTTATTTTCCGTTAATAACTTTAACGGTGCTGCTTTTTCGTTAAGGTCCTTAACAGCCCTAACGGAGAGGGTTTTAAACATTACTCGGAGAGACTTTTAAACACTGCTGGGAGAACGGCTTCTCCGAGCAGGGAGAGAATGTCTCTCGCGTCCGCAAAATTTTGCTGGCAAATAAGCCTGTAGTATGCTATACTTAAAAAGATTTAAGGAAAAAAGTAATGAGCCTTTCTGCAAAAATAAATAATACTATACGTTTAAATAGGGGGGGGGCATAGCACAAAAAGCCTCCGCACATTAAATAATAAATCAGTTCTTCTTGCACTTGCCTTATCTTTGGCTGTTATTTCGATGACTTTCCTTTCGTGCAGCAATCTTGCAGGAGGAGCCTCAGACAATGCCGGCGGCGGAACCCCGGCTGACTCACAAATCATTTTATGTACAGGAAACATTTCAACAGGCGGTGGATTTTCAGAAAATGTTGCTGGTATTTTATCATCCGCAGTTGCCCCAACTTCTTCTGCAGCTTCATCAAGTGCAGCAGGGGCGGCAGGCACTGATTCTGGCAGCCTGATTTCCGCCGCCGCTCCTACAGTGCAGAATACCTATACATATTTTGCGGAAGCCACTTGCGAAGGGCTTGCAACCCCTGTTACAGGCTCATTCAACAATGAAACAAATCCAACGGAATTTGGAATTGCCCTTGCAGCCGGTAAATCATGGACTATTACCTGCGGCATCAAAAACGCAGCAGGCGATATAGTCCTTTCTGATTCCTACCCGGATTTTACTCCGACAGCCGCAAATCCTGTAATAAGCCGTACATTTAACCTTGCCTACAATTCATCCGGAACAGGCTCAATAAGCCTTGTAATGAGTGCGGATTCTGTAATAAGCCGTGTAATGGTCTCCTGTGAGGCACCTGCATGGAAAGCAGTAAATAGCGCTGTCAAATCAATTAATTTTTCTGGCGGCTCTGCAACTCTTTCAGTTGATTCGATTGCTGCAGGTACTTATGACGTTGTACTTAAGTTTTACAGCATAGATAATCCATCCGGAACCGATGCCGTGCTCCGCTATGAAACAGAACAGCCTATTACCGTTGCCAACGGAATGGTTACAAGTACCTGGGTTTCAAGTGACGGCGGAACTGGCGTAATAAATACAGAAGGCGTTTTCAACGTATCATCTTCTATAATCAATGCTGCAAGAAGATACACATTCTATGTCGGAAGCCGTACTGGCGTTACAGGAAGCAACGGTAATGAAGGCTATTCTTCAAGGCCATTTGCTACTATAACACAGGCCTGTAAGTATATAGCCGCAAATGCGGACTCAAACGGGATTTACAAGATATATATCAACGGGACTGCCTCTGGTTCGCATGAGGGTTTGAGTATGGTATCAGGTAAGGCTTCTTCAATTACAATTGAAGGCTTTAATTCTACACCGGACGGAGAAGAGCCTTCTGATACTCTTGACGGCGGATTTACAACGGCAACAGACGGCGGAACTGTATTAAAGATAGCTTCTAGTGCAGTACCTGTTACGGTTAAGAACCTTAAAATTACAGGCGGCTTTACGTCCTTTAGTTCAGCTGCCGGCGGAATTAACTGCTTTGGTGATCTTACTCTTGAAAACTGCGTGATAAGCGGTAATAAATCACCGGACGAAGGCTCTGGCATTTATTTGGGAAGTTCTGGATCATTAACTCTTAAAGGCAAAAACAAAATTACGGGCAATACGCTTTCTGACGGAACTACTGCAAGTAACCTTTCTCTGCCTTACGGTAAGACTATAACTGTTGCAGGTAATATTGCAGGAAGCGAAATAGGCATTTACATGCCGTTTATTACGAGCGGGACAGGTGCAAATGCACCAACAGCTTCGGCACCTGTTGTATTTACAGAAAATTACGGCTATGGCGGAAGAAACACAAGCATGCCGGGTACAATCTTTACCGCAGAAAACGGCTATGCCATTACCAGAATTACAAGCGGTACAAATGCAGGTGAAGCTGCCTTTGCGGTAAGCTCCGGTTCAATGTATACAGCACTTGATTATGACTTCAGTTTTACAACATCTGCTGTTACGGCAGTCGTGAACACGGCAAAGAATGTAGCTGTTCCTGTAACTGTTAATCGCAGCGAAGCTGACGGAAATGAAACAGAGCTTTCTTTAGCTGATATTGCAGATGACATTACATGGAATGCTGCCCTTTACAGCGGAACTGT